>Ga0210036_1000373_pt1 | contig 54646 bp, 48 predicted proteins | sample CryGeymeta201515_FD_185469 | JGI IMG/M metagenome (GOLD analysis project Ga0210036, IMG submission 185469) | Groundwater microbial communities from Crystal Geyser aquifers in Utah, USA - Crystal Geyser metaG 2015-15 (SPAdes) (version 2) | ecosystem: Environmental > Aquatic > Deep subsurface >... | reverse complement strand
ATTATTAGGAAGAATTGCAGTTTCTCCACCTTCATTAAAATATTCTTGAGGAAGGTAGGGACCTTCGTCAGATTGAAAAATTACAACTGAAGGTCTATCTGAATTTGATCGAATAGCAACTATTAATTTTTCCATTATTAAATTAGCACAATTTAACTCTACTAAATAACCCTCCATGGGGGATTGTTTTCTAATCTCATCAAATGTTAAGGGTTTGCAACTTGTTGAAAACGTGTTCGGTTCATGGGGAATTAAAAAATGTGCAAAAACAAATTTAGGAGGATCGTCATTCTTTGCAATCATTCGATCGAGACGATAGTCAAGGTTTAGTGATATCAAATTCAATCTTTCGACTCCTGAATAAATTTGTTTAGACTCAAAAATTCCACGAAAAACATTTAATAAAGTTCTTTCGTATATATATAAATGAAACTCATCAAAGTCGGAAAATAAATTAATATTTTTATCAGCAAAATCACTTCTTTTTGTCCCATCCCAAAAACTTCCCACTAAATCAAACTCATATCCATTTTGTTTTAAAAATCTAGCAACTAAATTATCTTGAATTAAATTTTCATATACAACATTTCTATCCTTGTGGTTTTTTCCTATTAAATTTTCTAATGAATATAAATAATCCATATTCAAAGATGATGATAAAGATAGATATGTGTTTGGATAGTTTGCTATGCTATCTTTTCCCACCCAAAATCCCTTATTTTCCAAAGAAACTAATTCTGCATTATTATCAAAATTAAAATATTCTTGCAAAATATCTTCTCTTCCATATCTATCAAATATCACATAATAGATATCGGGTCTCATACCCAAAGAAATATTTGAAGAATCTATGTTTGATACATTTGTCGATAAATATTCTTGAATTTTTCTTGATGCTAAATAGCTTTTTATCTCAAATGGAATTATTTGAATTAAATTTAAAATTACCAACGAAATTGCGATAATGTTGATAAATTTTGAGAATTCAGAAGGGAAATGTTTAATTTTAATTATTAGAATACCTATTAAGAATAAAAATATTCCATTAAATAGTATAAGAAACAAATTTAAACTTATTGGCAAATAATTAGCTAAACTCGAATCTCCAAGTTTTAAGTATATATAGCCGTATGAAAAAAATAACAGAATCCATACGGAAGTAATAAAACTGGTTTTCTTATCTTCTACAAATATAAGCTTGATAATAGAAAAACTAATAATAGCAAAAAATATTGAATAAAACAAAGGAATGAACAATCTTGAAATTCCTAATTGATCCATGTTATATGTAAAAATAGCCAAAGTAGGAAACATTGAAAGAAGTATTGGAGAAATTAAACCATTAATTTTTTTCATTAATTTTAGATTTTTTTTTCATTAAATATATTTTTCTTAACGAACCCTTTTTCACAGATTTCTTTTCTAGAATATCAAAGTATTTCAGGAATACTTTCTCGAATGACTCTTCATCATAACTAGGAAAAATATCTTCTCTGCTTGACAAAAGAATCTTAACTTTGGAATCAGTTTTTGGCACAAACTCAATAATAAGATATTTTCCTAAATTAACAAAGAATTTTGCTAATTGTTCAAAAGGAACATTGTTTGAAATTGACAAATGATGAATAAGCGCCAAAGCCATGATTAGATCACTGGGGCCTCTTTCAAGCAGTGATTTCCTTTCTTTAAAATTCCATCCTAAGCTTGGCGTAGGATTTGTCAAATCCATGATTAAAGGTAATATGTGCTTTTCATTCTTTTTTTTAACATTTAGATAATTGTATTCGACTGCTAGGGGGTCGATATCAAAACAAACTGTTGAAATATTCACATCGCTGGCGAGCCTACTAAATTCACCCGTGTTACCTCCCAAGTCCCATACACTTTTGGGTCTAGCTTTCTCAATCATTTTTTTAATAATGCTTTTTTTCATATTAAATGCAGATTCTGAATAATTGGTGAAATTGTAATAATTTTCCCACTCAGTCTTTGACTTTATATGTTTGAGATTTGAAATTAACTTGCTCAAATTTTCTAATATTCCTAATTGCATAGTTTTAGATATTTTAGGAATGAATTTTGATGTTTTATCACCCTTATCTGCATATGATTTTTGATTTTTTGAATGAATATAAATATGAGATAAGATTGAAAAATTAAATAAAGTTGATTTTGGCAATAATTTGCTAACTAAATCCAGTGGAATACCATCTAAGAATATTTTACTCAATTGATTTAATCGAAGGTCTGTCTTTGACTGAAGGAGCAAAGGACCCAAAAAATGTTGACAAAATTGTTGATATGCAATCCAAGGACTATTATTTTTATATTTTTCAAAAGACAAAAGATCTATTAGGAGTGGTTCTCCATTTAAAAATTGAATATTGTATGCACTTGCATCCTTTAGTGACATATTATGCTCTAAAGATATTCTCTGAACTTTTAGTGTTAATAAAGCTGCATCTTTTAATTGAGAAAACGACCATTCGTAGGGATAAGAAATAAATGGAATTTTAACAACCTTCAAACATTTGTAACCGAAATTAATTTCATTATATTCATTAAACGGTAGAATTAATTTTTCATCTATTAGTATTTTGCTCAAACCAGATTTAATAAACTCAATATAATTCTCCTTATATTGCTCGTTTATTTTTCTGTAAACATTATTTTTGTTGTAAAACACAAATCCGCTTGGATCACGAAAAGAACCTGGATCTTTTATTGAAATATCTTTTTTTTGTAACATGATTCGTCTATTTTTGTTTGTTTTTTTTAAATAAATTTTTAAAAAAAGAAGCTATCTGCTTAAAATAGGTTTTAAGCAGATAGCCTCCGCCCACGCTCAAACCTATTACTAATTGAGTGATATAGCTACCTATTCCTGGGTCCAAATAGGCATGCACAGGTTTGGCTAGCACAAATAAGAAAAGTATTAACGAAAAAATAAGTTCAGACATATTTGTACATCTTAACAAGAATATTCAATAAATGAAACAAAGAAAATAATATCACTTACATTCGGATAATTATTTAATGTAAAATGTAAATAATATTGTTATTATATGCAAATTAAGATTAATAAACACACGCTTCTCTCAATTACTTTCATTTTTATATTATTTTTAATTTACAACTATACTTTATTTTTTAATATATCAACTGGACTCACTGATTGGCTTGATTACCCCCTAATGGTTTATATCTTGGAACAGAATATCAAACATATTTCGACACTTGATTTTGCCAATTTTGGCAATATTTCGATGTATTATCCATCGCCCGGTGGTATGTACTTCACCGATCTATTATTACCTCAAAGTTTAATTGGACTACTAATCTATCCTTTCACAAATAACTACATTCTTATTCATAATATTGTTTTTTTTATCATGGCACTCTTGAACATCATTTCACTACATTTTTTCTGGTCAAAGATATTTAAAGAGAAGATTATTGTTTCTCTGCTGTCTCTAATGTTCGTTTTTTCTACATATACTTTTTCAATGTACTACCACTATCAAATGCTTTCATATAGTTTCTTTTTCTTTTCACTTGGAATATTACTTTCTGCCAAATCTAATAAACACTATTTATTATCTGGAATATTTTCTGGCTTACAATTTCTAGCTAGTGCTTATTTGGGAATCTACTCAGTCACAACCACGTTAATCTTTTATTTTTGGCAATTATATAAAGAAAGAAATTTCAGAAGGACAATTAAAACTGGGTTGTTATTTTTAGTTGGATTTCTAATTATCGCTGGCTATTTTTTGTTTAAATTTGTCGAAATTAAGAAAATTAATAACATCCAAAGAACTGCTGACTTATATGTTAATTCATCAATGCAGATTACCGACATATTTTTTAATCAATTACCTAGTATTTGGACGAACACATTTTATTACAAAATTAATAAATATAGCCACCGTCTTGGAAATGAAATTTTCAGTATTGGTTATATTCTTTTATTTGTTTCATTGTTTGGAGCCTACACCTTAAAGAAAACTAAGCTTGATAAAAAAGATCAGTACATTAAAGGCTTTCTTCTACTATTATTGGCATGGGGAATAATTGCAGTTTTAGGACCTAGGCTCACAATTAATGGCAATTATTTAGGAACTCCTCTTCCTTATATTTTACCTTTAAAACTCACGCCTTTTTTTGAAGCATTAAGAGTAGTTTCTAGATGGTTTTTTCTAATTCAAATAGTTTTACTTTATTTCGTTGGCCATACCTTTGAACATCTTTTCAATAAATACTCATTTAATAAAGCGATTCAAATTATGGTATTAATTCTGGTTCTTTATTCAATTGAAATAGTTCCCGTTAAACATAGGCAGATAGTAAATACATATAAAGATTATGGATATGATCAAATAATTGCTGGCTGCACTGAAAATGACGTAGTTTTGGAGTACCCATTTTCACCAGAATCACCAGTTACCACTATCGAGCAAAGCCTGGAATACTGGACAAAAATGCTGCTGAATCAGATGCATTATGACTGCCGGCTAGTTAACGGTTATAGTGGATTTCAACCAAAACACATTAGCGATTTTATTGATAATTTCAATAATGCAGTTTTGCGAGAAGATATCCCGGCTATTAAAGAATTACTTAAACAAAAAGATGTAACTTTCGTAAAGATAAATAGAAATCATTTGTTACCAGCTTCAATTGAAACTCTGAAAACTATATTTATAAGAGATGAATTTGAAGTGTTAGAACATGATTTGGAATATCTAATAATTAAGGTTTTGTAAATTTTTTCTATGATCAAAGTCAAAAACTATTTATTAGTAATAATTTCCTTTATAAGTATTGTCACCATTTTATATTTATTTAGATGGGTATTTTTTGTTCAATCTGACATCTCATACTTAGACAACTTATATTCATTTTCTCAATGGTCTATTCCGCTTAGCTCAAGAATTATGGGAGATGCTTATCTATATCAACATTCTGGAATAAATTTACTAAAAGATTTTGAACCTTTTAGTATCAACCCAGAAACTCCAATATTTGGAAAAATCTTGCTAGCTTTATCAATTAAATTTTTTGGTAATCCACATATATTCTCCATCATTTCGCTTATCATTCTATTGATTACTCTCAATGCGCTTGCTAAACGATATTTTAATTTTAACAATTGGAATAGAAAATTATTACTTCTTTTAGTTGGTACATCTCCAATCATTATTTCACAAATTCCAGACACGATAATGGATTTACCACATGTAGCACTTTTTTTAATACATCTTTACTTTCTATTTCATGCGGTAAAATCAAAGAAAAGATATCAAATCATTTTGGATATTTTCATTTCTGGCCTTTCTCTTGGAGCTATGTCTGCGACAAAGATTGCTGTTTATCTACCGATAATATATGTGATTGATTTATGGTACCTTTGGAAGAATAAAAAAATACTATATATTATTGAAATTATTCTTATTTCTATTGCTATATACATCCTTATTTATTATCCATATATTCTGAAACACGGAATTATAGACTGGCTAAAAGCTCAAAAATGGGTATTAAATTTTTATTTAAATTCAGAAGTAAATGCATTTAAAGGCATGATTCTGATTACAGCCTTTTCAGGTTGGTATAAAGGCTGGTGGGGAGAAGGCTGGACAAGAGTACCTTTGTGGACTGGAAGTTGGGGGATTGGCATAATTGCAACTTGTATTCAGCTTAAAAATTTACTCATCAAAAAAAATAAGATTTCTAATGAAATTAAATATTTATTATTTGTGTCAATATCATTGCTTGGATTATTATTTTTCCTTCCTTTCTGGTATAGATATTTTGTTTTTTTTGTACCGATGTTCTGGATAATATTATTAAATTGGAATAAGAATAATATAATTTCTCTACTATTAGTTCTATTTCCCTTAATAAACATTCTCGTGATTTCATCAAATAGTTTAAAATTTGGCTCCGATAATTTTTACTCTCTTTGGGAAAAAGGTTCATATCAAGATATGTATGAATACTTTTCAAACAATCTCAAAGTAAAAATAAGTAGAAATAATTATGCGGAAATTCAAGACCGTCGCCTCATAGAAAACCAAGTATTTTCTATAAACGTAATTGATTATAATATTTTTGAGAAAAGTTTTGGTTCTATTTCAGAATCTGTTACTGTCATAGAAACATCATTTGATCAAGTTTCAAAGTCCAATTATGTGGTTATTTGGAAACTCAATAATTCTCGATGGGAAATAGATTCAATAAAAGAATCTTCTCAAAATATTGAAAATAAAATAGTTTCTGAAGATGGTTATGTTTGTATTAATCCAACAAAAGTAAGTGACTGGTCAGATGTGTATAACCAAGCTTCAAAATTATTAGAAATTTCAGTTGCGGAAGCTAGTATTCTAACAATGAAATTAGTTCCAAAAGATTATTGTATTCCTCTAGGGACATACGATCATAAATTGCAGGCTAAAGACTTGCAATTAGATCCTGGAGTTAAATTGATCGATATTACAAATATCAACGCATTATAAAAAGAATATTCCACTTTTCTTAGTAGAATAATCTAAACATAAAGACAGATCTTGCCAACTCGCCTAAATCCAATTAAACTGGATGTATGACTGAAAGCAACACCTCCAAAAAAACCTCTCCCTTTGTAGAATTTACCAATGAGAAACCCGACTTACGCAAAAAAGAGCCACCTCTTTTGACTGTCCAAGTTACCAATCCGGTGACATATCTTAAAAGTTGGTGGAAAAAAGTAATGGGGAATGAAGGAGTTGATTTTCATTTCAAAATCAAACCTCTGACTGCTATTGCGATGACCGTAATAATTGCCACATTTGGTTTTGGCGTAGGCAAGATTAGTTTCACTCCTCAGAAACCATTTATTAAATATGTGCCTACAATTATTACTGCTCCAGTACCAACTCCAAACCCCTGGAGAGAAACAGCTTTCTCTGGAACTTTGAGATTTTCTGCTACAGAGAATCGATTTTATCTTCTTACTACTTCTTCGGAAGCAGTCAATCTTGATGTACTGGAAAGTGTAGACTTTAAAAAATTTATCGGTAGAAGAATTTTTGCGACTGGTAAATATAATTCTGATACTCACACTCTGATAGTAAACGATGCTGCCGACCTAGAATTACTACCCAAGCAAGTTGAGATAATTCCAGTTGCTGTGCCGGCAATTCCAACTGCAACTCCAATGACAGAACCAGTTGAAGCAGAAATATTACCAACGCCTGAAACAGACAGTAATAATGCAATCTAAAGGCAAGAAATCACACTGCCATCATTGCCTTTCCACATTCCCACAAATCTACTGTAAAATAGTTTAGTTATGGAAAAAGTCAAAAATATCTTTACTTGGCTAAAAGCCAATTTTCTGTTTGCTTTGAGCACTTTTTTAATAGCTTTCATCCCACTTTTTCCAAAAGTTCCCCTTTTCGACATCCTTCCTGGCTACATCGTTAGAGTTAGGGCAGAGGACTTTTTAGTGATTTTTACAGCACTTGTTTGGCTTAAGGAAGCTTTGTTCACAAAAAACTCAGAGAAAAATAAATTCAATTGGAACACCTCTTATTTTTGGCTAATTGTTGCTTATGCGCTCGTAGGTCTAACCTCAATTATCTTAGCCACCGTTTTACTGCAAACCATTCCCGCTCAATTACTACACATTGGCAAAAGCAGTTTACATTTTTTCCGTTACATGGAATACTTTGCACTTTTCTTTTTTTTATATTCCTCAGTTAAAACAAAACAGCATATTAAAATTATTTTAGTCACCCTTGTCATTACTGTTATTGGAATTATTGGTTACGGTTACGGTCAACAGTATTTGCATTTTCCTCTCTACTCAACAATGAATCGAGAATATTCGAAAGGAGTGACGCTTTATTTACAAGACAACGCCAGACCGCAATCCACTTTTGCCGGTCATTACGATTTAGGCGCATATCTAGTGATTGTTTTACCACTAATCTTCGCTTTTTCTTTAAATCTATCGAGGATTTTAGCCACAAATCTCAGCATCATTAAAAAAAGAGCCTTTCAGTTAATTTTACATCTAACTCATCTATTTGGAGCCTGGATGCTCATCAGTAGTGGCTCAAAAACGGCACTTGTGGCTTATCTCATGGGAATACTCATTGTTCTTTTCTTTAATTTGAGAAAAATGAGTAGTTTCAAACAACAATTAAAGTGGGGCGGAATTGCTTTGGTTTCACTCATAATTTGCTTGAGCTTAGCTTTAACTTTTTTTGGACAAGCAACTGAGTCCGCACTGATTTCAATTGCACAAAAAAATTCAACAGCTAATAAAATTATTTCAAAAATTCCTGGTCTAAATATTCAACCAGACACTTCTGATCCCACCCGTCCCGACGATCTTTATGGAGAAGGACACGAATTTATTACTAAAACAGTTACTGACGAGCAAGGTAATAAAACTCAAGTTGTTGTCGCTCAAAAAAGTATTTGGTCAGAAAATGCTCTCAAATATGGAATCTCGATGGGGATTAGGCTCGATACACTTTGGCCACAAGCTATCAATGGTTTAATCAATAATCCATTATTTGGCAACGGCTACGCTACATTAAATAAACTTGAAAATGGACAATATGTTGAAGCAGATAGTACTGATAATAATTTCTTGCGAACTTTGGGAGAAACAGGAATTTTAGGCTTTATTACTTTCTATGGCTTTATAATTTATATTCTAACGATCGTTTATAAAAATTCAAAAAATTCCGATCCCTTAATTGCCACTCTTAATATTGGTTTGACTGGATCAATTATTGGATTACTCATCAATGCAGGCTATATTGACGTTTTTGCTTCTTCAAAAGTTGCTTATACTTTCTGGGCTTTCGTAGGCATTGGGGCAAAGTCAGGATTAATTAATTCAAGTATAGTGGTTAAAAACGCCAATCTTTTTATCATAAACATTTTAAAACATTTTAAAAAACACCGATCATTTTATTTTGCATTTCTAATACTTTTCTTTTTTCTCCATAAAAATCCTTACAAAGAACATAGTCTTTTGAGAAACTTTGATACTTCGACTGAAGCAATTGAAAATGTAACAGTCGCAAAATGCTTCATTAAAACTGGAACTTTTTCTATCTGTAGAAACAATGGTTTTATTCTTAAAGAAAATAAAAATATCTATTCATTTTTATTGGTACCGTTCTTAAAAATTAATTCTGATCCAGCTACATTCTATTTTTTAAATCTATCTTTAGTATTAATAACATTTTTAGTGATTTACAAAGTTATTTCAAAACTTACAAAAAATGACTTTACAAAATTTACCAGTTTATTCACGTCAGTCTTTATATTCTATTTAATTTCCGCAACCAGTGAGCCACTAGCAACTAGTAAGTTTATAACACTAATCATTTTTGCTCCAATGTTTTCAATTCTAATAGTTTACCTTTTAGAAAAACAAAAGAAAAAACTTTCGCGAGCTATCCAATTCGTAGCAATTCTGTTCATTATATCTAATTTATTACAAAACAATTTTATCTCTCAAATTAAAACTAACTTTAGAAATGATCAGAAAGCTTACAAGTATTGGACGATCAACAGAGTAAACTCTCATTTCGATGATAATTCTTACAAAAATAACAACGGTTCTTTGATCACAACAATTAATCCTTATTATTTTGATTTCTACAAAAATGATAATTACGATCTAATTTCAATGACAGATTTTATTGACGAATCTACTAGTTTGGACAGACTGTACATTACAAATTTTGGCATTTTTGAAAATACGGACTACTTGAATAATTTTAACAAAATAAAACATGATTTTGATTTAACCTATAAGGTAATTGACTGCGATGATCAATGCAATATTCTCAAAGTAGACAATCTTAAACAAAAAATATCTCCGATTCCAATTTCGATTAATAACAAACTATTTAATCTAAACTCACTTACGGGGAATTATTCATTTACTGTGATGAGTCACGAATTTGCTCCAACAGAACCAAGTGAACTTCCTTATGATACTAAAGTTTTTGTTAGTAATTTGCTGAGTACGAATCTCAACCAAACTCCACAAGCTTTTACAATTTTCACTGGCGATATCGTGCACAAAAAAGAAGATTCTTGGATTAATTATTTTGATACATATTTTGGCAATTTAGCAAATTATCCAATTCTACACAACTCAAAAAAAACTCCAAGTTACTACCGCTTTTTCACCAATAATGATTACTTTATCATTTTAAGCTTGAACGAAAATTCAGAGGTAGATGCAGATCAGAAACTCTTTGTTTACAACGCATTTCTTGAATTAGAAAAACTTCCTGATATTAAAAACGTCTTTATCATTGACCATAATCTAGACTGGCAAAATCCTACATCAGAAACTAACTTTATTGCCACACTTGAAAAGAAACTAGCTGAGTTTCCTGAATTGAACAAATTTATTATTACTAGTAATCACGCAAACTCAAAAATAGATGAGCTAACTATTTATAAAGAAGACCAAGCAACAAAAACTCATTTCTTTGCTAACCTTAGTAACAACGCCGATAATACTTCATACATTAAATTCAACGTTAATGAAGTCTCGAAAGTAAGTTTCGAACAAGTCAAATAATTTTGAGCCCAAAAATCTGTTTCCAGAGCCTCAGTTAACTTTGTTTTTAATTATTTAATTTCTTTTTTGAAATACTCAATCGTTCGTTTCAAACCTTCTTCAAAACTCACTTGTGGCTCGTAGCCCAACAATTTTTTGGCCTTAGTAATATCCGGTTGTCTTCTAGTTGGATCATCAGTGGGCATATCTTGATGTTCAAATCTAATTTCAGTATCAGGAGAAACCAACTTATGAATCATTTCGGCGGTTTGAACAATCGTGAACTCGCCAGGATTGCCAATATTGATTGTCTCGCCATTCAAACCTTCTTTTGATGACATTCTCAAGATAAATTCAACCAAATCATCGACGTGACAGTAAGACCTAGTTTGTGAGCCATCGCCATAAATCGTGAACGGTTCATTCTTTAATGCTTGCATAATTAAGTTTGGAATCACTCTTCCATCTGTTGGATCCATTTTAGGACCATAAGTATTGAATATTCTTAAAATTCTGGAGTCCATCCCAAAATCGCGATAGAACACACCACAAATTGTTTCGCCCAATCTTTTTGACTCGTCATAACACGATCTTTTACCATTAGGATTAACATTCCCCCAATATTCTTCAGTCTGTGGATGAACTTGAGGATCGCCATAAGCTTCGGATGTACCCGCAAATACAAACCGGCCTTCTGGATTAGTTCTTTTAAGAAAATCCAATAAGTAGTGTGTGGCAATTGAATTAACCAGATATGTTTCTACAGGATTATCCTGATATCTTGGAGGTGAAGCAGGAGATGCAAAATGTAAGATTAAATCAAGTTTAATTCCCTCGGGCAAATAATTTCCGGCCGGTTGCGATACATCAGCTTGAATGAGAGTATAGTTATCAATTCTTGGATTGCCACTTTCATTAGCAAACTCACGAACATTTACTTTTCTTCCAGAAATAAAATTATCAACACAAACTACATTGCATCCAAACCCAACTAACTTTTCGGTAATATTTGAACCGATAAAACCTGCGCCACCAGTTAGGAGTACTGTTTTGCCTGAAAAATAGTTGCGCATATGTTTATTTTAGATTGTGGTTTGACACAATAACCTCTACAATTAGTCTACGATTAAACACATTATAAAATCAAGACAAATATGAATAAAAAGCTCGGTTTAATACTAATATTTGCCCTAATTCTAAGAATGCCTCTGCTGAACGGCTCTTTTTGGATGGATGAAGCTGCTCAAGCACTTGAGGTCATTCGACCACTTTCTCAACAACTAGATATTATTGCTGATTTTCAGCCACCACTGCTTCACTTAATCCTACACTTTGCGCAATATTTTTCATATTCAGAAAGTTGGCTAAGATTGATTGGCGCTTTAATTCCAGGACTAATTACTATTCTGTTCACCTACAAAATTGCAAATCAACTGTTTGGTAAAAAAACCGCAACTCTGGCAGCACTTTTTCTTACAACATCGGCCTTTCATATTTTTTACTCTCAAGAACTCAGACCATACTCTTTAGCGACCATGTTCGCGCTCATGAGCATGTATTTCTATTTCATGTTTTTGCAAAAAAAATCATCAGAAGAAAGCTTATCTGAGGAAAAATTAAAACTAAAAAAAGAAGACAGAAAATCAAAAGAACAAAATTTTGGACTCAAACTATCAATTGCGAATTTACTTGGACTATATTCCTCATATCTCTTCCCATTCCTGATGATCGGCCAATTATTTTATGCCCTAGGGAACAACTCCAAACAATTGCCAAAGTATCTGAAATCTCAACTCATCCCAATTCTAGGATTTTTACCGTGGCTGCCAACGTTTTTCAGACAATTAAGTGCTGGAGAAATGGTCAGATCTGATCTGCCTGGTTGGGACCAAGTTGTTAGCCTAACACCTCTAAAAGCAATTCCGCTCGTGGTCGCAAAATTTATTTTTGGCAACCTAGACGTCGAGCCAAACTTATTTTTCATCATTTTTGGAGCACTAATCATTATCCCAATTTTAATTTTATTATTTAGCAAATTTAAAAAACTAGCCCACCAAGAAAAATACAATTTGCTATTTATTCTTGCGTGGCTAATTTTACCGCTCTTTACCTCCTGGCTGGTTTCTTTTTATGTGCCAGTGGTTGGTGCCAAGCGCCTACTATTTCTTTTGCCAGCTTTTTACATTTTAGTGGCCTACCTAATTAACAATTTTCTAAAAAATACCAAAAAAATTCATTTTGCCTTGGCCATAACTTTGATAATAGCAATTTTTTCTATCAATCTTATTTCAACAATTTCATATTATACTAATCCCTTAATGCAAAGAGAAAACTGGAAAGGACTTTACCAAGAAGTGTCGGAAACTTATTCTCCAGCCAGTAGCATATTCATATATTCCTTTGACAACGAGTTTGCACCAATGAAATGGTATAACACCAAAAACTATCCTTCAATTTCCACTGGAAAATTATCCATTAGCAAAGTTGGTGATCTTGCCAACACTCTCAAAAGAGTAGTAGAGTATGAGAATGTTCTCGTGTTTGATTATTTGAGAGATCTTTCTGATCCTGACAAGAAAATTGAAAAAGAACTAACAAACTTTGGCTTCAAAGAAGTTGGCGTGCTAGACTACCCAAACATTGGCTTTGTTAGAATCTTTACTAAGCCTCACTTATTAATTGGAGAAATATAACCTAAATGAAAATCGGCATCGACATCACACCAGCGATCTATCATCGAGGCGTTTCGAGATATGCAGTTAATCTGGCCAAGAATCTGAATAAAGAAATGGGTGTTACACTCTCGGTGTTTGCTAGTTCGTTGCGACAAAGCGCCCTGCTTAAAGAAATTGCCAAAAATATTCTGAGTTATTCTCCAGAAATTTCGACTCATGCTAGCTTTAATGAAAAATGCAAAATATTGCCGTATCCTCAAAGTATTTTAGAAAAAATGTGGCAATTTGGATTAAATCCAGTTTCAAATTATCTTAAAGACCTTGATGTTTTCCATTCTTGGGATTGGATTCAACCCCCAGACAAAAACATTCCCATCGTTTCTACAATCCACGATCTTGCAATATTAAAATTTCCAGAAACCGCTCATCATCAAATATTGAGAGCTCATAAAAGATCATGGGAAAAATTGAAAGAAAACAAATCTCACTTAATTGCTGTCAGTAGAGCCACTAAAAAAGACATCATGGATTTACTTGGCTATCCTGCTTACATGATTCATGTAGTTCATGAAGCACTCCCTGAAGAATTTAGAAAAGTTAGTGATGCGATCACTGAAGAAATTGCCTTAAATATTAAGAATAAACTAAGCCTAAATAAGCCATACATTCTTTTTGTAGGCACCAGAGAACCTAGAAAAAATCTCTTGAGGCTAGTTGAGGCATGGCAGTCACTTGCCGAAGATTTTGATCTATTGGTTGCTGGCAATAAAGGCTGGGATCAAATCGAAGAGAAAGCAAAACAATTCAAGTATGAACCAAGATTTATGGGCAGAGTCGACGATCAGGAACTTTCAGTCTTATATTCATACGCCTCGGTTTTTGCCTATCCGTCACTTTACGAAGGATTCGGCCTACCAATTTTAGAAAGTTTCTATTTAGGTACACCTGTTTTAACTTCCAATAACTCAGGAATGATAGAAGTTGCCGGAAATGCAGCCGAATTAATTGATCCTGAGTCTCCGGCAGACATTACCAGAGGACTACGAAAAATTTTGAATGAAAATAAAGCAGAGCAACAAAAAAGAATGCAAAGAATGATTATTAGACAACAAATGTTTGATTGGAAGAAAGTAGCTCAAGAAACTGTTAAAGTGTACAAACGAGCAATTGAGGATTTCAAACAATGAAAAATATTATTCATATCGCAATTGATGGTGGAGAAGCTAACGTAGAATCAAGAGTGGGCAGTAATGTTTATGCTTTTGAAATTTTATTAGGTTTATATCGACTTTTAGAAAAACGCGACGACATAAAAGTTACAGTTCTAATGGCTTCGAAAAAAATCAGCGATATGCCTGTCACTAGAGAAAACTGGACTTACAAATCATTTGGACCAAAAAAGTTTTGGACTCAATGGGCGCTACCAATCCACTTATTTAAGAATCAAACAGAATATGATGTTTTCTTTACGCCCGGCCATTATGCTCCCCGCATTAGTACAGTACCCTATGTTTCTTCTGTCATGGATACAGCCTATCTAGAATTTCCAGATCAATTTAAAAAATCGGATACTTTAAAGCTAACTAAGTGGACAAAATACAGTGTCAAGAATGCCAAAAAAGTTATTGCCATCAGTAAATATACAAAAAATGAAGTTGTCAAAAATTATCATAAACCAGAGGAAGATATCGTAATTGCTTACCCAGCTATAAACACGACTAAACTCAGAATAAAAGCCAAAGATGTTGACGATTTTTTTAAGAAACAAAAAATTACTGAGCCATACATTCTTTTTGTTGGCACACTTCAGCCAAGAAAAAATCTTGTGATCTTAATCGAAGCTTTTGAAATTTTTAGCAGAATGAAAGCGGGCAGAGAACTTAAACGAAAAAATCAGCATTTGCGAAATCAAATTAAAGTTAAGCTCATTCTTGCGGGAAAGATCGGCTGGCTCGCTGACGATATTCTTAAAAAAATCGCTAGCTCGCCACTCAAGACTAAAATAGTCACCACCGGGTTTGTCACTGAAAGTGAGAAGCAAATTTTATATAAATTCGCCTCAGCAAGTTGCTTGGTGGGCACTCACGAAGGTTTTGGTATTCCTCCGCTTGAATCACTAAACTTTGGAACGCCACCTATTGTTTCTAACACCACTAGTTTGCCAGAAGTTGTAGAAGATGCCGGATTTTTGGTTGATCCAAATAGCGCTCAAGATATTGCTAATAAAATCTGGGAAGTTTACTCAATGCCGACCAGAGATAAAGGTTTATTTAGAAAAAGAGCCAGAGTTCAAGTTAAAAAATTCAGTTGGGACAAGTCTGCCGAAATAATTTTTAACACCTTGATTGAAGTAGCTCAAAAGGACAAATAGCTCATGCTAAAACCTCAACTCATTTTAGGAATAGATCCTGGGTTTGATCGAGTAGGTTGGGCAGTTGGTTATTTCCAAAATTCAAAATTTCAAGTTACCGATCTAGGTTGCATTCAGACAAATAATAAAGATGATATTTTTAGTCGCTACGCTCAAATAATTACAGAACTCAAAAAAGTCGCCCACAAATATTCTCCAAAATTTCTTGCCATCGAAACTTTATTTTTTGCCAAAAATAAAAAAACAGCGCTTAGAGTCAGTGAAGCGCGCGGCATCATTATCGGCACACTTCTAGACGAAGGTTTAGAAGTATTTGAATATTCACCAAATGCAATTAAGTTGGCGGTCACTGGTTCAGGGAGCGCAGACAAACAAGCCGTAGAAAAAATGGTAAAAATACAAATAAAGTATGATCTAAACGGACAAATTGATGATGCAATTGACGCATTAGCAGTGGCGATGACACATGGATTCACAAAGTTTTAAAATGTGTTATTATTTCCTTATAGATAGCGATATTATAATTTTGAAAGGCATCTATGGAAAAATACATTGAAAACTATAAAACAGTCTTTAAAAAATATTCAGTTTTTAGTGGTAGATCAAATAAAGCAGAGTATTGGAACTTCTTTTGGTCAAATCTTGCTATAAGTGTAGCTCTTTCACTCTTTAGTAAAATAATTGGTAATGATTCAAACCTGTTAGGTATGCTTTACAGTCTTGTCATTTTTCTACCAAGTACAGCTCTTTCAATTAGAAGGTTGCATGATATAGGAAAAACTGGCTGGATGTTGTTGGTTTCATTAATTCCAGTTGCTGGCTTCATTTGGCTTCTAATCCTAATGGCTACAGATGGCGATACAGAAGAAAATGAGTATGGCCCAGCCATTATTGAAATGACTGAAACTAAATAAAAATCTTTCAAAAGTCTCCACTTCCAGAATTAAGCGCGAAGCTTTATACTAGATTTTATGATAAGTTACCTTATTGGGAAACCAATTATTTATCTTGATGAACTGATCATTCTAGTTGGCGGAGTTGGTTATGGCGTCAAAGCAACAAATCAGACTTTGACTGATTCTTCGGGTAAGGAAGAAATTGCGCTTCACATCTATACTCATGTCAAAGAAGACGCCTTAGTTTTATTTGGTTTTAACTCTATTAATGATAAAGAATTATTCAAGCTTTTGATCAGCGTTTCCGGTGTCGGTCCGGCAACGGCCATGTCAATTCTAAATAAAGGTTCTCAACAAATTATCACTGCTATCCAAAATGCAGATGTGTCATTTTTTACTAGCGTTAAGCGCGTTGGCAAAAAAGCTGGACAGAAAATAATTATCGATCTCAAAACTAAACTTGGCGGTCTTAAAGATCTTGATCTTACTCCACTCAATCAAATGCAATCTGATATTCTAGAAGCATTAATGAGTCTTGGATTTGGAGAAGAACAAATACATCAGGTCATTAAAGGCTTAGATCTAAAAGATATGCCATTGGAGAAAGCTGTTCAAATGGCAATTAAAGAACTGGGGAAAAATAAATAATTAAGGGGTCCGCCACGGGAGCTTGCCATAGGGGTTCATCACGGGCGCCAATAAATAAACAATATGACCTTTGACGACACATTTGTTAGTGAAATTGAAGAAACTCCTCAAGAAGAAGAATTGTTTACTTCGCTTAGAGCTGGTAGTTGGGATGCCTTTTATGGTCAAAATGACGTCAAAAGATCGCTTCAAATTGGCATTACTGCTGCAAAAGGAAGAAATGAATCGTTGGACCACACGCTATTTTATGGACCACCGGGGTTGGGTAAAACCACACTTTCCCACTTAATCGCCAAAGAACTAGGAGTAAATATCAAAGTCACTTCTGGAACTGCTTTGAGCAAAGCTGGAGATCTTGCTGCAATTCTTACCAACCTAGAAAAAGGTGATGTTTTGTTTGTTGACGAAATTCACCGCCTCCCTAAAGTTGTTGAAGAAACTTTATATCCTGCCATGGAAGACTATGCCCTAGATATTGTTATTGGCAAAGGGCCATCGGCCAGAACTTTACGAGTTGATTTGCCAAGATTTACGCTGGTTGGAGCCACCACCCGGTATGGATTACTCGCCGGTCCTTTTAGAGACAGATTTGGCATTATTCATAGACTGCAGTTTTACACTCCCGAAGCCTTATCAACAATTATTTTGTCTGCCGCAGTAAAACTTGATGTAAAAATTGACGAAGCTTCAGCCTTGGAAATTGGTAGAAGATCGCGAGGCACTCCTAGAATTGCCCTAAAATTGCTCAAGAGGGTCCGTGACTATGTACAAGTTCATAAAATTGCCTCAATTGCTGCCAAAGGTGTCCAAGATGCGCTTGATATGTTTGCGGTCGATAAGCTTGGACTGGAAGAATCAGACAGAAGATTTTTAAAACAAATAATTCAAAAACACAACGGCGGTCCTGTGGGATTATCAACTATCGCAGCAACTCTTAATGAGGATGTGCTAACTATCGAAGAAGTGCTTGAGCCATACTTAATCCAAGTTGGCATGTTAAAACGAACTCCAAAGGGCAGAGTAGTTAGCAAAATGGCCTATGATCATTTGGGTGAAATATTTTTAGATAAGTAATAAAAATAAGAAATTTATGATTCACAAAACTGCTGAACGAGAACTTCAAAATTTATTAATAAGGGAAAATAACTCTCGTATTATGTTGGCGTTAGAGAATTTTGACGCAAAAATACAAGTATTTCAAGACATTCAAAAACAAGTACTTGAGGAATTAGATGCCTTTAATGAAGTTGTTATCTTACTTTTCAGAGAAATAAATCAAATTTCAGGTTTAGAACAAATTACCCATATAGAGATTTTAGATGGAATTTTTCTAGATCGAGCTGGTAATAAAACTCCAAAAGCACAACTCAATATTCCAGAAAATAATATTCTAAGTTTGGAAAACATTGAAGTCATTAGAGCTAATCAACTCATCTAGCAATTGTCAGGATTCCCCATCAACAAGCACTCTCTACACTTCATGCAAGAATTGTGAATTAGCATGACCTCATATGGTCAATTTGAATTCTCAAAGAATAGTAGTGAAGAACACAAACATAGTATTTTTTACACAAAAGGATGAGGACTATATTTCTTTAACTGATATTGCTAAATATAAAAATAAACACGAAGCTAAAGATGTTGTAAAAAATTGGCTTAAAAATAAAAATACAATAGAATTTCTTGGTTTATGGGAAAAAATTAATAATACTGAATTTAAAGGGGTAGAATTCGACTCCTTTAAATTTGAATCTGGAAGCAACTCGTTTACTCTTTCTCCAACAAAATGGATTAAGGCAACAAATGCAATTGGAATTATTTCAAAATCAGGTCACGGCGGAGGTACCTTTGCTCACAAAGACATAGCATTTGAGTTTGCTTCTTGGATCAGTTCAGAGTTCAAACTCTACTTGATCAAGGAGTTTCAAAGACTCAAAGAAAAAGAAAATTCTCACCAAAGAATAGAATGGAATGCTAAAAGATTTTTGGTTAGGGCAAACTACAAAGTTCACACTGATTCTGTACAACAAAACTTAATTCCATCTCAAATTTCTAGACAACAAACAACAGTAATATACGCCTCAGAAGCAGATGTATTAAATGTGGCTTTATTCAGTATTACTGCAAAACAATGGAGAGAGAAAAACCCAAACAAGAAAGGAAATATTCGCGATCATGCTGGAATTTTTCAACTAGTTTGTCTGGCTGGATTAGAAAGTTTGAATGCTGAATTTATCAGACAAGGATTAAAACAAAATAAACGCCTAGAGAGATTAAATCAAATTGCGATTATTCAGATGAAATCATTAATCGGTAAATAATTTTTATAACTCAACTGCGCTATTCCCCATCAACAAGCTCCCTCTCATGAGGTATACTAATTCCATGAATCAAGATTCTTTTGTGCCCCAGGGCACCTTCTCTGGCTTTGCCATTCACCTTCTCAAAAAAGTATTTCGTAGAATTTCTGCATGGAAACTTGAAGCGATCACGGGCTTCTTATGGTGGTTTGTCGGAATGATTCCTTCTCACACCATTCGTAAGTTTTTTTATCGTTTTTCAGGCTTGAAAATTGGCAAAGGTTCTACCATTCATATGATGGCAAGAATTTATGATCCTCGCCACATAGTTATCGGCGAAGACACAATCGTCGGTGAAAGAGCAACTCTTGATGGCAGAAAACAACTTCCCAACTCTCAAGGGGGTCTAATCATTGGCAACCACACTGATATAGCATCTGAAGTTATGATTTGGACTAGTCAGCATGATATTCAAGATCCAGGATTTAAAGCCATTGAGAAAAAAGTAGTCATTGGTGACTACGTTTTCATCGGTCCACGAAGTATTATTCTTCCTGGAATCACTATTGGAAATGGGGCAATTATTGCTGCCGGCGCAGTGGTGACAAAAAACGTCGAGCCTTTTACAATCGTTGCCGGCACTCCTGCTCAAAAAATTGGTGAAAGAAAAAGCACTCTCTCGGGCACTGATAAAAGCCTTAATTATAAACTTGGTCGCACTAGACTTTTTCAATAAATATTATGTTGCTTTCAATTATTATTGTTTCTTACAATACCAAAGACTTAACCATTCAAACCCTCAAGTCGGCCGTCGCAGACATTAATAGTTCCAAGTTACTAAAAGAAAATACTGAAATTTTTGTTGTCGATAATAATTCTACAGATGATTCAGTAAAGGCAGTCAGAGAATTTAAATTAAAAACTAAAGTTCCAATTAAAGTTATCGCTACTGGAAAAAATCTTGGATTTGCCGGCGGAAATAATGTTGTAGTCGAAAAATCTACCAGCAACTTAATTCTTTTTTTAAACTCTGATACGATCGTTAAAAGAGGAGCACTCGAATCAATGGTACGTAGATTTGACAATGAGAAACTAGGAGTTCTAGCTTCAACACTTTTGAATCCTGATTTTACGCTCCAAGCACAAGGTGGAAACTTTCCAAATTTGCTCAACTTATTTTTCCACATGAGCATGATGGACGATTTGCCAATTATTGGAAAATTTCTGCCTTCAACTCAACACACCGGAAAAAATACCAAACAAACTGATCACTACACATTTGATGAAAACCTTTCTCCAAAAAACCAAGCATTTAAAAAAGACAAGCTCATAAAAATCGATTGGGTAGCGGGCACTGCCATGATGCTTTCTAGAAAAGCTATTGATGAATTTGGCAGTCTTGACCAAAATATTTTTATGTATGGCGAAGATATTGAGCTGTGTTTGAGAGCTAGCAACCATGGTTATGAGGTTGCTATAGATCCAACTGCCCAAATTATTCATCTTAAGAACCAAAGTTCAACTTCAGAAAATGCAATCAGGGGCGAACTAAAAGGCTATCTGTATATTTATTCAAAACATCAGACTCGAACTCAAACTGAAATTTTAAAAGTCATTCTTCAGCTAGGAGTTCTACTACGAATTTTTGTCTTCTCCGTAATTGCCCCAGACGCATATAAAAGACAAATTTATAAAAATGCATTAGGTGATCTTAAATAATTAGCGCTCTAATAAATGTTAAAAAACCTTATAAAAATTTTAGATAAAAATATTTTACTTATTCTAAGTTGCATTCTACTTATAGTCATCCCACTATATCCAAAACTACCACTGTTTGATATTATTCCAGGTTATATTGTCAGAGTTAGACTTGAAGATTTTTTAATTTTATTAACCTTCCTCGTATTTTTAATTCAAGTCATCAGAAAAAAAGCTACTCTCAAGACACCGCTCACTAAAATCCTTTTAGCCTATTCTGTTATTGGCTTTCTATCAGTCCTCTCTGGTATTTTTATTACAAAAACAATTCCGATGACTAGCGTTCATCTACTTAAAAGCTTTCTTCATTATCTAAGATATCTCGAATATTTTTCACTCTTTTTTGTTTTTTATTCTGCAGTTAAATCGAGAAAGGATTTAAAAATCCTTATTTATACAACTGTGTCCAGCTTTTTAATGGTTGGTATCTATGGCTTAGGTCAAAAATATCTTTATTGGCCAGTTTACTCAACGATGAACCGAGAATTTAGCAAGGGTATTAGACTCTATTTAACAGATCATGCTCGGGTTCAATCAACCTTTGGGGGACACTATGACATGGCTGCATATCTTGTCATTCTCTTACCAATCATCTTAATGCTCACTTTATCGCTAAAAAATAGACTAACTAGAATTTTCTTGTGGTTCACTTTTGCACTAGGCATATGGCTAATGGTCACAGGAGCTGCAAGAACTTCATTTGTCGCAGTAATTGTAAGTGTTTTTATAACTATTCTGGTCAGAAGTTTCAAAGAAAAGAATTTAACTAAAAAAATTAAATTTTTTCTATCAAAATCAATTGTCACCGGCTCACTAATTCTGATTATTTTTTCAGGGTTTGGAGATGATATCAGAGAAAGATTATTTCAAAGCCTAAATAGCTATCCTCTATTTTCCCAAAATTACATTAAACTTTCCAACGGTATCGTCGCTGGTAAAGAATTTATCATGATGAGATTAGATGACTCTAATGCACCTGATATCAAGATCGAAAAACCAGAAAACGGACTGTCAGTTGATGAAGCAGCAATTTTAGTTGCCTCAGATATAAGACCGACACCACTAAAACCTAATGACGTTTTTGTTGATGTGCCAGATGAAATTAGAATCGCAACAGTTTCGGCAACTGGAAAAATGACTACAATTATTATCGAAGCTCCACGAACCTACTCAGACAATGCTCTCAAATATGGTCTTTCGTTCGCTATCAGATTAGATACGCTTTGGCCACAGGCCTTAAGCGCATTCTATAAAAACCCAGCGCTTGGCACTGGCTACGCAACCTTAACTAAATCTGAAGTTAATGAATTTACTGAAGCTGACAGCACCGATAATAATTTCTTACGAACTCTTGGTGAAATTGGTTTATTGGGCTTTATTACTTTTTACGGAGCAATAGTCCTCGCTATTATTCAGGCATATAAAATTGCTTTTAAGAAAAATCTAAATATTTATGAAAAAACTTTAGATTTAAAAACATTACTAGCTACTGCCTTTATAGGATCAACTATCGGTCTATTAATTAATGCGACCTTCATTGATGTCTTTGCTGCATCAAAAGTAGCACTAACTTTCTGGTCTATAACTGGTATTCTTTTTGCACTAGAGAACATCAAAGATCTTAAGAAAAAGCCAGTGGTTATAAAAAAAATTAGAACCAAAGTCAAGCAAGGTAAATTTAAGAATACGGCTAAATAATTTATATTTGAAAGGAATGGGTGAAAAAATTTGTTAAACAATATCCGATACTGATTGTTATTATAACTTTAGCGTTCGTCTTACGTCTTTATAAAATTTCTAGCCCAATATTGGATTGGCATAGCTTCAGGCAAGCAGATACTGCTTCAGTAACTCGCGAATTTATCAAAGACGACTTCAATCCATTAATTCCCAAATACCACGATTTGTCTGATATCCAATCTGGTGTGGACAATCCAGATGGCTATAGAATGGTGGAGTTTCCATTTTATAATATTATTGTTGCACTAATTTTAAAAAGCATTCCTTCGTTACCTCTTGTTACCACTAGTAGGGTTGTTTCATCATTGTTTTCGATTGGAACGTTAATTTCTATATTCTTTTTGACAAAAAATTATTATGGCAAAAAAGTAGGTTATATGGCTTCATTCTTTTTTGCAGTGCTACCTTACAGTGTCTATTATTCAAGAGTAATCATGCCAGAACCAATGATGCTTTTTACATCAACTTTTTCAATTCTTGCTTTTAGTAACTACATAAAAACGAAATCAGCAAAATGGTATTGGTTTGCACTATTATCATTGATGATGGCCTTATTACTAAAACCATTTGTAGCGTTTTTGCTTCCAGTCTACTTGGTAATAATTCTTCAAGAAAAAAAATTTAAGGAAGCTATTTTTGATTTTAGATTGTATGTCTTTGCAATTTTGGCTGTCATACCTTTTTTCTTATGGAGAGATTGGATTTCAAACTTTCCAGCAGGGATTCCAGCTTCAAATTGGCTTTTTAATGGTGAAATTCAAATCGAAAATAGCAAACCAAGATTTAGACCCTTCTGGTTTAGATGGTTATTCTGGGAAAGAATTACTAAACTGATTCTAGGATATGCTGGCGTGATATTGCTTCCTATTAGTTTTTTTCAACAGCTAAAAAATATGAAATTACTAATTCCCTCATGGTGGCTAAGTGTCTTAATTTACTTTTCAGTTGTAGCAACTGGTAACGTGAGACATGATTATTACCAAGTTTTAATCATTCCAATCATTTGCATAACTCTTGGCTCTGGAATTTTAATTTTAGATAAATACTTATATAAAAAGTTTAACGCCCTTATTTCAATTGCCACCATCATAACAATGATTTCGGTTATGATTTATTTTTCTTATGACCAAATAAATGGTTACTACAATATTAACCATCCAGAATATATATTGGCAGGTGTGGCAGCAGATAAATTACTTCCAGAAGATGCTAAAGTAATTGCTCCACAATATAGCGACACTTCTTTCTTATTCCAGACGAATAGAAAAGGCTGGCCTCTTGGATATGACATCGATGAAAAAATAGACATGGGAGCTACAAATTATGTCACCACAACTATGGATGAAGAAGCTAAAACATTAGAAGAAAAATATATGATTATTGAAAAGACTCAAGACTATTTAATTTTAGACTTAACTCAAGAACGTGGAGCTAGTAACTAAATGAAAATCTTAATGCTTACGCCATATTTGCCTTATCCTTTACTTTCTGGTGGTCAAATAAGGACCTACAATTTATTAAAAAAACTAGCCAATAAACACGAGGTGACTTTGTTTTCATTAATAAAAGATAACGATGAAAAAAAATACATTCCAGAGCTAGAAAAATACTGCAAAAACGTTAGAGTTTTCAAACGATCGAGCAAGCCTTTTACCCTAAAAAACATTTTAAAAACAGCATTTTCTTCCTATCCTTTTTTAGTGATTAGAAATCACGCCCCAGAAATAATTTCAGCCGTAGAAGAAGAATTAGCAAAAAACAAATATGACCTGATTCATGCCGAAACTTTCTACATGATGCCTCATATTCCCAAGACCACAATTCCCACGATTCTAGTGGAGCAAACAATCGAATACTTGGGCTACGAAAGTTATGCAAAAAAAGCTTCTTTTCTAATTAGAGCTATTTTAACTATTGATATAAACAAGATTCGCAGATGGGAAAAGCATTACTGGAAGGTATGCGACACCTTAATTGTCATGAGCGAAGACGACAAGAAATACATCTCAAAAGAAATCAAAGAATCTAAAAAAATCGAAGTTGTTGCCAACGGAGTTGATACTAAATGGTTTGAAGAAGTTAAAAAAACCAAACACAAAGATCCAACACTTTTATCAGTAGGTACATTCAAGTGGCTTCCAAATGTCGAAGCCGTTGAATTTTTAGTCAAAAGAGTCTGGCCACTAATTAAAAAGGAACTTCCTAATGCCAAACTATGGATTGTAGGAAACGCACCAACTGAAAATGTATATTTGTATGAAAAACGGGATCCTTCAATAAAAGTAATTGGCAGGATTCCCGACATTAGAGACGCTTTTTCTGGAGTTGATGTTTTAATGGCTCCAGTTTTTAGTGGCAAAGGAACTAGATATAAAGTCCTAGAAGCAATGGCCTCAGAAACTCCAATTGTATCCACAAGTACCGCAGTTGAAGGCTTGAATGTCAAAAATGGTGTCCATGTTATGATTGATAACACTGAACAAGGCATGGCAACTTTAGCAATTGAGCTATTAAATAATCCTGAAAAAAGAAAAAATATGGCTCAGTATGGTAAAAAATTTGTAAAAAATAATTACGACTGGTCACTAATATCAAATAAACTAGACATAATTTATAAAAGAATTGGAAGCAAATAATATGTCAAAGGATCAATTAGATTTTGAAATAATTATTGTGAGTTTCAACGGGGAATTCTGGTTGAAAAAAACGCTATCAACTTTGAATAACTTTTATCTCAAAAAAACTAAGAAAAAGGTTCGAGTTACAGTTGTTGATAATAATTCAACTGATGGTTCTGTAGAAATGCTTTCGAAAGACTTCAAATGGGTTAATGCAATGTTAATGAAAGATAATTTTGGTTTTGCAATTGGAAACAACATCGCTCTAAAAAAATCAACTGCAAAATATGTAATGCTTCTAAATTCTGATGTTGAACTCAACGAAAAAACAAATCTTGATATCCTCTTAGATTTTCTTGATAAAAAACCAAAAGTAGGCATTATTTCACCAAGAATTGAGTTCGTTAATGGCAAAATAGATCCCGCTTGTCACAGAGGAGAACCAACTCCGTGGGCTTCATTTACCTATTTCTCTAAGCTCGAACGCCTCTTTCAAAATTCAAAATTATTTGGACAATACCACCAAAGCTATAAAAACCTCTTTAGTGTTCACACAATCGATGCTTGTTCTGGTGCTGCCATGATTGTCAGAGGAAATTTATTAGAAAAAGTTGGCTTATTAGATGAGCGTTTTTTTATGTACGCTGAAGACCTAGACTGGTGCAAAAGATTTAGAGAAGCAGGTTTTCTAGTAGTCTATAATCCAAATGTAACCTTAATTCATCACAAAAACAAATCGGGTATCAAAAGTTCATCACAAAAGTTAGTCAAAAAAACAAATAAATATTTTTACAATACCATGTTACAATACTATGACAAACATTATAAAGACGCTTATCCGTCATTTATAAGAACCATTATTAAATATATTCTTGTGATCAAAAAAGGAGCACTATGAGCCACCAAAACGGATTTGCTGTACAGCAATTACGAACTCAAAACTTAGTAAAAGGAGTTGAATCTCTTTCAGGATTTGTTGCAGCCGTTGTTGCAAACATGTTGATTCCTCAACTGTTAATCAAATATGTTTATGACCCAACAACATTGACTGTAGCTCCTCCAGTTTTTGAATATTTGCCACTGGTAACTTACGGATTAGCACTTTTGTATTTCGTATTCGCTATGGTTGGTAACTTCAGAAGAGAGAGAAGTGCTAGAACCATGCAAAAAGAAATGTCACTTTCATCTTGTTGCACAGACGGATCTTGCGCTGACTGCAAAGACGAAGAAATTTCTGAAAAAGAGCTAAAAGAACTTGAAAAAATTGTTGACCAAGCATTAAAACCAACAAAAAAAGCAACTAAAAAAGTCGCTGTCAAAAAAAGTTCTGCTAAGAAAACCAAATAGTTTTCTTTTAAAGGCCACATGAAAATTGGAATTGATTGCCGACTGGCTGGTTCAAAGCACGCAGGAATTGGTCGATATACAGAAAGTTTGATTCTTAATTTATTGGATAATCCTTCAAAAAATAAGTGGGTGTTGTTTTTTTACGACGAAAACCAAGCAAAGGAAGTCTTAAAAAATCATTTTGCTGACAAAAATTTAGAAGTAATCATTGCCCCCATAAGTCATTACTCATTAAAAGAACAAATCAAACTTCCTCAAATATTTAAATCAGCAAATCTAGACCTGCTCCACGTTCCTCATTTTAATATTCCAATTTTCTATCAAGGAAAAATAATTGTAACAATTCACGACCTGCTTTGGCACGAATATAAGGGCGGAGGTGCTACTACTCTCAGTCCTGTTAAATACTTTTTGAAATACTTTTTCTATAAAGTTATTACTAAAATTGCTGTAACAAGAGCAAAAAGAATTATTGTTCCAGCTCAAACAATAATGGATACTGTCACTAAATTTTATCCTTCAACCTCATCAAAAATTGTTGTAATTAAAGAAGGCGGAAAAATTTGGAATAAAACAATCACACCATCAAAAAAACTTAAAAAAACTCTGCTATATGTTGGCTCACTTTATCCTCACAAAAATATTAAAATAGTATTAAGATCTTTAATTAATTTACAAGACTATAAATTAATAATTGTGAGCTCGAGAAATATCTTTAGAGACAAAGTCGAAACATTTATAAAATATGAGAAAATTGAAAACAGAGTAACTTTTTTAGGCTTTCTTAATGATGAAAAACTCACAAAACTTTACACTCGGGTCACGGCCTTGGTTCAACCATCATTTTCTGAGGGTTTTGGATTAACAGGAGTCGAAGCCATGGCGCTTGGCACTCCTATTTTAGCTTCAAATATTCCCATCTTTCAAGAAATTTATCAAGATGTGGCCTTTTACTTTAGTCCTCATTCAGAATCATCGTTTACAAGCGCTATTCATGAACTAGAGTTAGACGATAAGCAACGTATTAAAGATGGAATTAAATTATCAAAAACATATAGTTGGAAAAAGATGGCTCTAAAAACACTTGAGGTTTATAGTGACATTCAATAAATCAACCACACCAAAAATTGCACTTGTTTACGATCGAGTCAATACTTCTTATGGAGGTGCAGAACATGTTCTTAAAGCAATTGGAGAAATATTTCCAAAAGCACCACTTTTTACTTCAGTTTACTCAAAAGAAATTGCTTTGTGGGCAAATACATTTGAAATTAAAACAACTTTTTTACAAAAGGTAACATTTTTTAGAAAAAGGCATCAGCTGATTGCTTCATTGATGCCAATTGCTTTTGAATCTCTAAAACTAGATGAATACGACATCATTATCTCAATTTCCAGCGCTGAAGCCAAAGGAGTTTTAACAAAACCCAATCAACTTCATATTTGTTATATGCTTACTCCGACTAGATATATTCATTCGCACAGAAAAGAATATTTATCTTCTAAAAACTTCTTAGGCTGGCCGATAATAAAGCAGCTAGCTAATCTAATGCTTGATTATCTCAAATGGTGGGATAAAGTAGCAGCCTTTAGACCAGACATAATTATTCCAATTTCAAATTTAATCAAAAATAGAATTAAAGAATTTTATTCAATTGATTCAGAAACTGTAATTTATCCTCCCGCCGACATTGCACCAAGAATAACTTCCAAAAGAAAAGTGGATTTTCCTTTTTACCTTAGTATCTCTCGATTAGTAAATTACAAAAAAGTTGATCTAAGTATCAGGGCTACTTTAAAACTAAACAAATATTTAGTTGTTGTTGGAACGGGAGTCCAAGAAAATGAACTCAAAAAAATTGCCCAAAACCAATGGACTGAAAAGACGACTAACGAGACAATATATTCTCTTTTAGACAGAGCAAAAAAACAAAATTCAAAAATTATATTCACCAAAGATTTATCGGAACCAGACGTAAATTTTTTACTAACTAACTGTAAGGCAGTGTTAATGCCGGGAGAAGAAGATTTTGGAATAACTGGACTTGAGGCAAGTATTTTTGGCAAACCTGTGATAGTATTTTATACGAGCGGAGTTTCAGAATTACTTGAAAATGGAATTAATTCTATTTTTATAAAAGATGAAACTGAGCAAGAAGTAATCAGAGCAATTAATGAATTAGAAAATACAAATTTTAATCAACGGCTCATCAGATCGAAAGCAAAATATCACAGTACGGAAAAATTTAAGACACAATTTGAAAACAAAATACTCGAAAGTTGGAAACACTTTAAATTGAACAGTTGAAAGGCCTTTATGTCAAATCTAGATCATACATATGCCGTAATTCTAGCCGGTGGTGGCGGAACCAGACTATGGCCAAAATCTAGAATTGAAACTCCAAAGCAATTCTTAAAACTTCTTGGAAAAGAAACAATGATTCAGATAACCACAGCTAGGATCACTAATATTGTTCCTTGGGAAAAAGTAATTGTTGTCACAAACGAACTCTATAAAGAAGAAGTGCGCAGACAACTGCCAAAAGTTCTAAGTGAAAATATTATTTCAGAACCAACCAAAAGAGACACTGCATTAGCAATGTTAGTCGGTACTCTTTATGCAAAATCAAAAGATCCAAAAGCAGTAATTATTAACTTAGCTTCAGATCATATTGTGCCCAACCATGCTGAATTTACTAGAGTAATGAAACTTGCAGCAAAGACAGCTCGAGAAAATGACTACTTGGTTACGGTTGGAATCTCTCCAACTAGACCTTCCACCGGGTTTGGGTATATTAGAATCGGCAATGACCTAGAAAAACTAGATAGAGGACTGTCTTTATTCAAAGTCGATAGTTTCACGGAAAAACCAAATGAAGCCACTGCTAGAGGTTTCATATCCACAGGAAAATACTACTGGAACGCAAATATGTATGTTTGGTCGGCCACAGTTTTGGAAAAAGCTTTTCAAACCTACATGCCCGAAATGTATCAACTAACCAGTAAGCTTTCTAGTTTAAACTCTAAGGACTTTCACACTTCTCTAAAATCTATTTATGATCAGGCTGAGTCAATATCAATTGATTACGCTATTTCTGAAAAGGCCACCAACCTCGTTCTTATTCCTGGTGATTTCGGATGGGATGATGTTGGCGACTGGAAAGTCGTCTACGATTTAGAAAAAAAAGATTCTAAAGGTAATGTCGTGATTGGAGATCAAGAACCAAAGAATGTGATCATGGTAGATTCCAGCAACAATTTAATCCACACAAATGGTAGACTAGTAAGTTTGGTAGGTGTGGAAGATATGATTGTGATTGACACAGAAAAAATTTTAATGATAATGCCCAAATCTAAGAGTCAAGATATTAAAAAAATAATTAGTAAATTAGAAGAAAACAAAAAAGAGGAATATTTATAATCATGAACTACGCTCAACAAAAGAGGATACTTGATGTGACTTTAGCCTTGATTCTTTGCATGATATTTTTACCAATTTGGTTTATTGTTCCAATCATGATTTATCTTGACTCTGGATTCCCAATAATTTTTAAACATAAAAGGCTTGGTTTGAATGGCAAAGAGTTCTATCTGTATAAATTTAGATCTATGGTTCCAGATGCTGACGATATTCTCCATAAACATAATAAAAAAATGTTAGCAAGATTCAGAAAAGGGGACTGGAAAATTAAAAATGATCCAAGAATAACCAGGCTTGGCAAAGCTTTAAGATCCCTAACAATTGATGAATTTCCTCAAATCTATAATGTACTTAAAGGTGAAATGAGTATGATTGGACCAAGAGCATACGTACAAAAAGAGTTTGACGAACAAACTAAAAAATATCCTCAAACAAAAAAATACAAAGAAATTATTCTTTCGGTCAAACCAGGAATAACCGGCCCTTGGCAGACTTCAGGCAGAAACGAGATCCCTTTTAATATTCGAGCAAAGATGGATGCCAACTACGCCAACCAGAAATCAATTCTTAGAGATCTCATTATCATGTTAAAAACGCCTAAGGCAATGATTTCCAAGTGGTAATCCACACTAGAACTTTGATATACTGCTAAATATGCTAAATAATGACGCGACTCAAGATACTGCTAAACTGACATCTTTCTCTAAAGTAGATCATGTAGAGTCAATCGAAATTGTGAAAAAGGAAAGTTTCAAGTCGAAAATATCTGCATACTTTATCAAATATCCAAAAATGAAACCAATCTTGATCTCTATTGGAATATTTTTACTTTTATTAATTTCTGTTACCTCTGTTTTAGGATTTAAAACCTACAAAACAATTAACGAAATTAAAGATAAAGCAAGCGTTCTTCAAGCAAAATCATTAGAAACATATAATTTGTTTAAGACACAAAACTTGCCTGCTGTTCAAGAAAATCTTTACCAAATTGACAAAGAACTTGCAGAAACAAAAGATATTTATTCTGAGTTGGTCTTTTATTCATACGTGCCATTTGCAAAAAACTACTATAATGACGGACTTCATGCTTTTAATGCTGCCCAATCAAGTCTTTCAGCTGGAAAAAAATCCATTGATGCTATTACTCCTTACGCAGATGTTTTAGGATTTTCAGGAGAAGGCTCTTTCACTGGAGGAACTACAGAAGATAGATTGAAAGTTATCTTAGAAACCTTAGATAAAATTGCTCCGATCCTTGATGATATTGCTAATGACTTAAAAACTGTTGAGTCAGAATTAGCATTAATTAATCCTGAAAGATATCCAGAAACTTTAAAAGAATTTGAAGTTCGATCTAACATTCTCAAAGTCCAAGAATTAAGTTCGGGAGCCGTTTTGGCATTAACTGAATTCAGACCAGTTATTGAAGAACTGCCAAGTGTTGCTGGGGCAGGGGGCGCAAGAAAAAAATACTTAATTTTATTTCAAAATGACAATGAGTTAAGACCAACTGGAGGATTCTTAACAGCATATGCTGTAATTAATGTAGAAAATGGAAAAGTTGAGGCAGAATCATCAAACGATATTTATGAGCTAGATCAAAAGTTTACCAAAAAAATTCCTATTCCTAAAGAGCTTGGCAGATATTTGACCACAGAAAAATATTGGCACTTGAGAGATATGAATGTTTCTCCTGATCTAAAATTATCGATGGACGTGTTTTTTGAAAATTACTCAACTGTGCCAAATGAGGCAAAAGAAGTTGACGGAATTATTACCGTCGATACTCATTTCTTGACCAATTTAATGAGAGTGCTAGGGCCAGTCGAAGTTCCTGGATATGGAACTTTCAGTGCTGAGAATGATCCTAGATGCGATTGTCCTCAAATAATCTATATTCTCTCTGAAATTATTACTCGTCCCACACCTTATCTAAGAAATGATAGAAAAGGAATCCTTGGTCCGCTGATGAGATCTTTGCTTACAAAAGCTTACACCGCACCTAAACAAACCTGGCCTGAGTTATTTCAAACTGGGTTTGATAGCATTCAAAATCGACATGCTCAATTTTATTTTATTGATGAAAAAGCCCAAGCTGCCGCAGAACTTGCCAATGTAGCCGGAAGAATGATTCCTCCTGAGGATGGCACAGACTTCTTAGCTATCATTAATGCAAACTTGGGTGGAGCTAAATCAAATTTATTTATTGATTATGATGTGGTTCAAACAGTTTCTACCCCTGAAAATGGTATGTTAGAAAAAACCGTTGAAATTACTTACAGAAACACCCACAAAGCAGATAACTGCAATCTAGAAGCAGGAAAATTATGTTTGAACTCAACACTAAGAGACTGGACAAGACTTTATGTCCCAGAAGGCTCTGAGTTGCTTACTTCCCAAGGTTTCTTGGAAGATGCCAAAACTTATACGGAGAATGGCTTTACCGTCATTGATGGCTTTTTCACGCTCGAGCCAATGGCCACTGCAAAACTAAAGTTTGTTTATAAAGTTCCATATGCTGATAATGAAAATTATAAAGTTGCGATATGGAAACAAGCTGGAATAGAGCAATTTGAAACTCTCATAGATGTAACTGGCGGACAAGAAAAAATCATGGTCCAAAAAGACACCACCTACGAGACCATATTTTAAATCTAGAATTGCCCATAAAGTTGCAAGTACTGCTCAATATTAAGTTGCTGATCCTATCCAATATAAAGTTGCAAGTCCTGCCCAATATTAGCGACCTTTAAATATGAAATCTAATACATTCTCTACAAAAGGTATTGTTTTAAAAAGAGTTAATGTCGGCGAAACTGATCGGATAATAAATTTACTTACTCAAGAATACGGCAAATTAACGTGCGTGGCCAAAGGTGTTAGAAAACTTAAATCAAGCAATAGAGCATATTTAGAACCTGGAAACCTGATTAATGCTTTCATGATCAGAACCAAATCATTACCATTACTAACTCAGGCCACACTCATAGATGACTGTTCAAAAATGAAACAAACCCTAGGTTCTTTTCGACAGCTATCTCAAATGTTAGAAATGTTTGAAAAACTATTTGTTGAACAAGAACTAGAGCAAGAAATATTTTCAAAAGTACTTGAATTAAGAAAAAAGATTTCCTCTAGTACTGCATCAGGAATATATATAAAAGAAGCACTGACAGAAATAATTACTGGTCTAGGGTTTCAAGATCCTAAAGATTCAAAATACCTGACGATAACCGATTATATTTCAGCTCTTTCTGACAGAAAAATGAAGAGTTTTGAGTATCTTAATGTTAAATAGTCTAAAAAATGACCATAAAAACCTGATATAATAACTTTCATATGCCTGATAATAACTCTCAATTAGAATCGCAACCAGAATCAAAATCACAACCAACGCTTGAAGAAATTGTAAGCCTCTCCAAAAGACGTGGGTTTGCTTATCAAACATCAGCAATTTATGGCGGACTTGCAAACTCTTATGATTACGGGCCACTTGGAGTTGAGCTTCTCAGAAATATTAAAAACGAGTGGTGGCGTGAATTTGTCAATAAGCGCCCCGACATGGTGGGAATTGATTCGCAAATTTTGCTTCATCCAAAAACTTGGGTTGCTTCAGGACATGTTGGCTCATTCAGCGATCCTTTAGTTGACGATGTGGTTACCAAAAAACGTTACCGAGCTGATCATTTAATTGAAGAATGGGTAGAGCGCCAACGCAATAAAGGAAAGGAAGAGTGGAACAGTTTTGTTGTTGAAGATTTAACCCTACTAGAAATGGCCAAATTCATCAATGACCATCAGATTTTGAGCCCAGACGGAAATAAAGTTACTGATCCAAAATCATTCAATCTTCTTTTTGAAACTGAAATTGGCACAGTTGCCGGCGAAAAATCAATCATTTATTTGCGTGGAGAAACAGCCCAAGGAATTTTTACCAATTTTAGTCAAGTTTTAGATTCAACCAGAATTCAGTTACCTTTCGGTATTGGCCAGATAGGAAAAAGCTTCAGAAATGAAATTACCACCGGGCAATTTATCTTTAGAACTCTTGAGCTTGAACAAGCAGAAATAGAGTACTTTTTTAATCCTAACAATCAAGATTGGCATGAACTCATGGAAACCTGGAAACAACAAATGATGAGTTTTGCTGTAAATACTTTAGGTGTAAAAACCGAGAATTTAAGATGGCGAAGACATTCCGACAGTGAAAGAAGTTTCTACAGTAAAGACACTTATGATTTAGATTACAACTTCTCTTTTGGTTGGAAAGAACTTTGGGGAATAGCTTACAGAACGGACTATGATTTAAAACAACATATGGAACATTCTGGTCAATCACTTGAATATAGAGATCCTCACACCGGTGAAGTTTTTATACCTCACGTGATGGAGCCTGCGCTCGGAATCGGCAGAGCTCTCTTGATGGTTTTAACTGACGCTTATTATAAGGATGAAGAAAAAAATCGTGTTGTTCTAAAGCTTAAACCAGTTTTAGCTCCTTACAAAGCCGCCATTTTTCCTTTAATTAAAAATAAACCAGAAATTGTTACCCAAGCGCAAGAATTATTTAATTCACTAAGTCAAAAGTTTTCGTGTACTTGGGATGCTAGAGGAAATATTGGAAAAAGATACCTAACTCAAGACGAAATTGGAACTCCATTCTGTATCACAGTTGATTACCAAACCCTAGAGGATAACACAGTGACTGTTAGAGACAGAGATACTACCGAACAGACTAGAATGCCAATAGAGAAACTTGAAAGCTACATCGAATCCATGATAAAGTAAGGTTCTATGAAAAATCTGAAAATCCCTAATACAAAAGTTCTTGCAATCATTGGCGTGCTATTACTAGTCGTTGGCATTGGAATTTTTGTGAAAACTAGATCAAAAGATGCGGTGGTGGCTGAAGCACCAAAGCTTAAAAAGACCAAAATTACCGAACCATTAAATGTTATTGATGTCAGTGATAGACCTTACGTGGTAATTTCACCAAATTCAGATGGCAAAAAGATCACGATTGCCGTTAATTCTGTAAAGAAAGATGCGTCAGCTGTTGATTATGAGCTTGAATACCAAGCAGGGTCACTATTACAAGGTGTTTTTGGTTCAATTAACTTGGGTCAATTACCTGCAAGCACTAAACAGCTTTTAGGTAGTTGCAGTGCTGGTGGAGCTTGTACTTATCATGAAGATGTCAAAGGAGGTCATTTAACAACTAGATTTAATGGCAAAGAAAACTATGCTCTCAAGTCTGAGTGGAAGTACGCTGAGAATAAAAAAGGTGATGACGCTCTAAGCTCTACAGATGCCAAGTTTCAAATTACTTCAAAAGAACTAAAATCGGTAAAGTTGGCAGTGGTTTTTAACACTCCTGGATATCCAGAAAAGATTGACGGAATAATTAATTCTGATCCCTATTCATTACAAACTATCCCCGAAGTTTCTGGAAAAGCTACTTTAACCATGAGAGCTAAAGAAGAAGGTGACTTGGTTATCTTGGGCTGGAACGGCACAAAGTGGACTGAATTCACTGGAAAAGTTGATGGCAAATCAATCACGGCTGAAGTAGACCTCATGGAACTTTATGTTGTGGTCAGTAAATAAGTTTGCTTAATATCGCTATTATTGGATATTAAAATTTAAATTCTTCTTTGATAAAGTTTCTCAGATCTTCTTTAAGTTCAGGATTGTTGTTAGCAACTACTAAGTTAGCTTTTAACCAACCTAAAACATTGCCACCATCTAAATACTCTCCATCAGCAGTATACACACAAACATTATTCTTTTGAGCTAAAATAGTGGCAGAATCGGTAATGTAATATTCACCACTATCAGCGTTTGGTTGCTGATTTTCAATAATATCAAAAATTTCTGGTGTAAAAATATATTTGCTAATATTAGCTAAGTTTGATGGAGCAGTTCCTGTTTCAGGTTTTTCTACCAAATTATTCAAATAAGTAAATCCATTTTCCTTTTTAACAACTGCTATACCATACTTATGTAATTCATCTTCAGGCTTTGTAACACAGGTAACCAATCCTTTTGACTTGGAGTTATTAAATAACTCGATCATTGCTTTTGTTTCGTTTTTTCCGTCAGAATTAAAAATAAAATCATCGCCCATAAAAACTAAAAACGACTCTTCATTTCCTAAATATTTTTTTGCCAACTCCACTGGAATAGCCGTGCCATATCTATCTGCTAATTTCTGAATAATAAATCTGAATTTAATTTTGTCGCCAAACTCATTTTGACCGTGCAAAGACAATTTATCTTTATATTCTTCATATTTGCCCATTTTAATTAAATGTTGCTTGAGTGATCGATATTCAGTGTAATAATGCTCAACTAGTCGGCCCTCACTTTCCTTTACAACAAAAATAATTTCCTCAACTCCAGCAGCGATGCAATCATCAACAATATAGTCAATAATTGGACGATTTAAGATGGGCAACATTTCTTTTTGGATTGTTTTGGTAATTGGCAAAAATCTTGTTCCAAAACCTGCGCAAGTTATTACAGCTTTTTTTATCATGATGAGCGTAAGTATACCCCAGGCTTCAAATTTTAACCACTAAAAAATTCCAAAGCCACATTCAGAAATTGAACTTGTAATAATTTTTTTAATATGTTAATTTAACAATGCTGTGGAATGTAGTGAAAATCTACAACTGTGCCGCAACGGTGTATTTTTGGTATTTTCCAAAATAAGTCCGATCTTCAGCAAAAAATTTTTAAACTTGCTTAGGCAAGTTATTGACGAGCATCAAATATTGAAATTTATTTACCTAGTCGTTATATTAGTAAAATAAATCACTCAACAAGATGCTCCCTTAATTGGGAGTTTTTGTTTTCTTCAGTAATCTAGTGGCACAGAATTTCCAAAAGCAAAAGCAATTAAATAAATTGCCCGTAAAAATATATTCTTGGAAAGGAATAGCATGCTAGTAAAAACTGAATCACTTGATATGTATCGCCAATTTAATGGAGAAAATCCATTAGGATCTTTTAAAATTGAAGAAATTCTGCAAATTACTGGGTTAAATATTTTTCTTGATGAAATGAATTCTCTATTTACAGAATCAAGTCCTTTTTTTAACCAAGTATCTCTGTTATTTACTCACTATAGAAGACAGCTTGAGAATTTGCGTATTGAAACGCTAAATAATTTAGCCGCAAAACAATTACTTAAAGACTTTGGAGTAGCTGGTATTGGAATAGATAAAGACGGTCACGCTAGTCCCCAAATTACCCAAAAAATATTGGAAGTTCATGACGGTTTAGTAGTTAATGCAGAAACAACCTCAAAAGAGCTTCCTAGCTCTATTGCTAGATTTACAACATTTATTACTACCATACAAAGAGAAATCATTAAGCTTTTAATAGAGTCGCAAGAATCTCATTTATCTGAAATAGAAACAAAAGAAAAAGAAGAACAAAATGTAACGATACATCTTTCTACTCATGCTCATACCAATCATCATGTTGTTTATGAATCAGTTCGAAATTCACAAACTGCTCAAAAACAAAGGAAAAAAGAAATACTTGAGGAAAAAGAGAATATTTATAGTCAATTAAAAACTTTATTTTCTTGTGCGAAAAGTATTTTTAATCCCATAGCTTCGGGAACACGCGAAATCATAACAATGACCACGTAATTAAACAATTTCTCAAATCTCTACTTTTATAGGCTCCATAATTTGCGTGGTTTCGGTTATTCTTAGTCTTTACATCTTTCTCGAAGTGTTAGATACTTTCATCCAGATAGTGGGAATAATTGGTAAATAAGCCTTAGAATATGTTTATCGGAAAATTTTATCACAGTTTAGAGGAGAAAGGCAGAATTTCTTTACCAAAGAAATTCAGACGAGAAAGTGATTCCTGGATAGTAACCAGGGGACTTGACGGAGGACTCTTTATATTTAAAGAAGAAGATTTCGAAAAAGAAATTGCTAAATTCGAGTCACGCACATTCACAAAGAAAAATAACCGCGACTTTATAAGATTGATGACTAATGAAGCACAGGAAATTCAGCCTGACAAAACCGGTCGAGTACAACTGCCCGAGTACTTGATAGAGTTTGCTAAATTAAAAAAATCTATTGTCATTGTTGGAAGTCTTTCCCGACTAGAAGTTTGGGACAGAGATTTGTACCACGATTACATAGATGGTATCGAAGACAAAACAGAAGAAATTGCCGAAAGCTTAGAAGAAGGAATCACTGAAAACTAACTATGACTGCCAATACGCATATTACAGTTTTACTTGAAGAAGCAACAAAAGCCCTTCTGGTTAAAAAAGATCATTGGTATATTGACGCAACTTTCGGCAAAGGTGGTCACACTCAAAAGATCTTAAATGCAGGTGGAAAAGTCATAGCTTTCGATATTGATAAAGCTGCCATCTCATCTGGTAAGGAGATTTTTGCTTCATCAATAGTTCCTGGAAACCTAATCTTGATCAGAGAAAACTTTGCTCAAATTTTTCCAGTCATTCAATCATTAAAAGAAGATAGACAAATCAATGAGATTGATGGAGTCTTATTTGATTTCGGAACAAGTACGGAACAACTTAAATCTGAAGATCGAGGCTTTAGCTTTGATGGCGACAGTCCATTAGATATGAGAATGGATGATCGATTAGGCGTTCAAGCAAAAGATTTGCTCGCCCTGATTCCCGCAGACCAACTTGAAGAACTTTTTAGAGATTTAGGAGGTGAAACTGACGCAAGAAAAATTGCTAGAGCTATTAAAAGCAGTCCCGTCCCAATTACTACAACAAAACAATTAAGCAACTTAATATTAAAAATCAGTGGCAAACAAAAAGGAAAACTTCATCCAGCAACAAAAGTTTTTCAAGCATTAAGAATAGCGGTTAACACAGAGCTAGAAAATATAATGATGGGTTTACCTCAAGCATTAGAAATACTAGCTCAAAAAGGCAGAATTGTAACTATAGCTTTTCATGAAGGAGAAGATAGAGAGGTTAAAACTACTTTCAAATTATGGGAAGCAGAAAATAAAGGCGAGAATCTAACAAAAAAACCTGTAGTTCCAACTGCAGAAGAAATTAAAAACAATCCTAGATCCAGAAGCGCAAAAATGAGGATCTTTGAAAAAAATACTTCGGATCAACAAAAATTAGATCAACAAACAAATGAAATTGAATAAAACCAAACTCTACTACATAACTTTAATAACTATTCTTGGAATAAAAGTAGTGATGACAATTTTTCAAGGCGGTCTCTCTGCTCATCACGGAATTAAAATTGCTCAACTCAAACTTCAAAAAAATAATTTAATGCAAGAACAATTAAAATTAACAGCAGAGTTATCTCAAAAAAATTCTATCTCTCAAATAATCAGTGATCAAGATCTGGCTCAATTTCATAGCATTGGTGAGACTATAATCATCACTACTAATAATAATGAAGTTGCTTCAAGATAAATGATTCGAACATCCAAAAATAGATCTGCAAATCCCGAAATTTTAGAAACTAGAGGAAAAATAGTTTTAGTAATGATATATCTGGGATTTTTAGCAATTATCTCCAGATTATTTTTTTGGCAAATAGTTAAGAGTGATGATCTTCAACAACAAGCAGAAGATCAATATAAACGCTCGGAAACCCTGACTGGAAACAGAGGAAGTATTTTTACTTCAGATGGGTTTGCATTAGCCACCAACAAAAGAGTTTATACTCTTTTTGCTCAACCTCATGTAATTGAAGATGAGCCAGCCAATATTTCCAAACTGCTTATGCCTTATTTACTAAATGAGCTTGATGAATATAAAGATGCTACTGATAGCGCAACTAAAGAAGAAATTGCAAACAATTTTGAAGCTCAGATTAAAACTAGACTCGAAAAAAAAGATAGCAAGTGGATTAGTTTGAAAGCTAATATTTCTGAAGATACAAAAAAACAAATTGAAAATTTAAATATCTTTGCCTTAGGTTTTGATCCCCATCTAAAAAGATTTTATCCTGAAGCCTCCATGGCGGCGCATCTAACTGGTTTTGTCGGAAAAGATGAAAGTGGAGATGATATTGGTTATTTTGGCATCGAGGGCGCATTAGAAAATGAATTAAAAGCTAGATCAACACAAAACACTGTTATTGCTGATGCTCTGGGTCTACAACTTAGTGGCCAAAATTCTATTAATGAAAGCCTTATTGACGGCAGAGATGTGACCACGACAATTAGAAGAGACGTGCAGTATCTAATTGAAGAAGAGATTGAATTGGCCGTTCAAAAATATGGAGCTAAGTCTGGTGAAGTCATAGTCATGGACCCAAAAACTGGCAAAGTTTTGGGGTTAGCAGCGTATCCTGATTATTCGCAAGCAGAATTTTATAAATCTGATCCACAATTTCACAAAAACCCCAGCCTGAGTAATTTATACGAACCGGGCAGTACATTTAAAGCTGTGACTGTATCTGCGGGAATAGAAGAAGGCGTTATTGAACCTGATACGATATGCACCAACTGTGACGCGCCCAGAAGATTCGGTCAGTACACTATTAGAACTTGGAATGATGTCTATAATCCAGAAATCACAATAACAGATGCTATAGCAAAATCTGATAACATTGCCATGATTTTTGTGGCCGAGAAGTTAGGAATAGATAAATTTAAAGATTATCTTCATAAATTTGGAGTTGGAGAAGAATTAAAAATTGATTTGCAAGAAGATAAGTCAACACCTTTTCCCGATCAGTGGGGCGACGTTAAACTTGCCACCACTTCTTTTGGCCAGGGTTTAGTCGTAAATACCATGCAAGTTTTAAGAGTTTTTGCCACAATTGCAAATGGTGGAGTAATGATGAGGCCAACTATTATTGATAACGTAAAAAATCCAACCACAGGAGAAATAATTGTTAATCAGCCAATTGAAGAAAGAACAGTAATCTCAAAAAAAACTGCTGACACCGTTACAAAAATGTTAATTTCTTCAGCTGAACACGGAGAAGCCCAATGGACTGCTTCAAAGAGCTATATTACAGCAGGAAAGACAGGAACCTCTCAAGTTGTCACTGAAAATGGTTATGATAATGAAAAGACTATTGCCAGCTTTGTGGGGTTTACTCCTCCAGAAAATCCAAAGTTTGTTATGATTACAAAGCTAGTAGAACCAACAGTCTCACCATGGGCCGCTGAAACAGCTGCGCCACTCTGGTATAAGATTGCTAATAAACTAAATTTACTTTTAAACTAGGTTCTATAATATAATACGATTATGATTAAAAAAATTATATACAAATTAAAAAGACCTTATCATTTTATTAAAACTGGCCTTCTTAATGGATTCATAGCAGAATTAAAGTACAAACACCCTGCTAAAAAACTTAAGATTATTACTATTACAGGTACAGATGGAAAAACTACATCCTCAACTCTTTTGTATCATGTGTTAAAAACAGCAAATAAAAAAGTTGGCTTACTTTCAACAGTCGCCGCATACATGGGCAAAAAATCAATCGATACTGGCTTTCACGTCACCTCACCCCAACCAGCCGATCTACAAAAATTTATGAGACAAATGGTTGATAAACACTATGAATATTTAGTTCTCGAAGTAACTTCTCACGGCAACTATCAATTTAGAAATTGGGGAATTAAACCTGTAATATCTGGTTTAACTAATATTGCCAATGAACATTTAGACTATCATCTTAATTATGAAGAATATCTAAATGCTAAATCTGGAATTTTATCAAAAGCACCAATAGCAGTTATTAATGCAGACGATCGTTCTTACCCAATTCTGATAAAAAAATTAACAAAAACCAATCTGATAACTTATTCTAAGGAAACTCCGCTCGAACCTAAGATTCAGTCTATTATCGAGAAAGTTTTTCCAGAAGATTACAATCAAATGAATGCAAAATTAGTTTATGCACTTTCAAAATCTTTGAACATTAGTGATTCAGACTATATTGCAGGCTTAAAAACTTTCGCTGGTGTCCCAGGGAGAATGGAAGTTGTTAAAAACAGTGCTGCAAATAGTACCAGTAAAAACGTCAACATCATTGTCGATTTTGCACACACGCCTCAGGGACTTCGATCGGTACTACGAACTCTCAAAGAAAAAATTGAGAAAAATGGCTCAAAAGGAAGGTTGATTGCAGTTTTCGGATGTGCTGGCAGAAGAGATAAGGGCAAACGTCCAGAAATGGGTAAGATAGGTGTTGAAATTGCAGATTTATCTATTTTTACTGCTGAAGATCCTCGAAATGAAGATATTTGGTCAATAATAAGACAAATGAAAGAACAGCTCACAACGGGACACAATAAAATAATTTCTATTGCAGAACGAGGGGAAGCAATTGAGTATGCACTTACAAAACTTGCCAAACCAGAAGATACTGTGGTTATACTTGGAAAAGGACATGAAAAAAGTATGAATTATAACGGAATAGAATATCCTTGGAATGATATTGAAGCCATTAAACAAATACTAAAAGGCGAGCATCCAAGAGTAAGGGGCAATAGTGAAAATGCATAAAGTTGTAAGCTTGGGGGGTGGAACTGGAACTTTTCCAGTTGTTACCGCATTAAAAACTCTTGGAGTAAATATTTCTGCCGTCATATCAGTTTCTGACTCAGGTGGATCAACAGGAAGAATTAGAGATGAGTTCGGCTTTCAACCAGTTGGTGACTTAAGACAATCCTTAGCAGCGCTTGCAAACAAAGAACGACAGGAATGGATTCAAAAAATTCTACTTTACAGATTTTCAAAAGGATCTGGTTTAAAAGGTCATAACTTGGGCAATCTAATTTTAACTGCCTTGCAGGACATGACAGACAACACCACTGAATCTTTAGAAATTGCTGAAAAAATATTTCATTTGGATGGTGCAGTGATCCCAGTTACAGCAAGCAATGTTAACTTAAAAATTCACTATACCGATGGAACAACTGTGATTGGAGAACACATCCTAGATAGTCAAGATGAAAATCCCAAAAAAATTGCAAGAATAAGTTTAACCCCAGAATGCACTTTAAATCCACCGGCTGAAAAAGCATTCTCGAATGCTGATCTAATAATTATTGGCCCAGGAGATCATTACGCCAGCTTACTTTCAACTTTAGTTGTTAGTGGCACTAAAAAAGCCTTTAAAGAATCAAGAGCAAAAATAATGTACATCTCAAACTTAATGACCAGAAGAACTCAAACTCATGGAATGACTATATCCGATCATCTAAATCAAATTGAGGATGCGATTGGGAAAAAAGTTGATTACATCTTAATTAATAACTCAATAATTCCAGAAAAAGTCCTTGATATCTATGCAAAAGCACAAGAATTTCCAGTCAAAGATGATCTTAATGGAGATAAAAGAATTATTCGAGCTGAATTATTGCTAGATAAAATTGTCTTTAAAAATGAAAATGATAATGTCTACAGATCGTATTTAAGACATGACGCCAAGAAACTAGAGAATGTCTTAAAAAAAGTATTAAAACAAAATCCCGATGATGCCAATTCTTAAATATAACAATTTTTTTCTAGTGGGCATTAAAGGTGTGGCTATGACATCTATGGCACAACTTCTTTGCGATGCTCAAAAAGAAGTATCGGGAAGTGACGTTGAAGAAGATTTTGTTACTAAAGAAATTCTTAATAAACTAAATATAGAAATTACAGTTGGTTTTAACTCAGAAATTCCAGACAATATCGATTGTGTAATATATACGGCTGCTCATGAAGGACAATCTAATCCTCAAGTTATCAACGCTCAAAAAAGAAAAATTAAGACCTATTCTCATGCCGAAGCTCAAGCTGAATTTTTTAATTTAAAAAAAGGTATTGCTGTCTGTGGAGTAGGTGGTAAATCAACAGTCACAGCAATGATCAGCTGGATTCTGACTAAAACAGGCGCAGAACCTTCCTTCGCGGTCGGAGTCGGTAATATTCCCGGACTTAATAAAACCGCTCGATGGAACACTGACACTAACATATTTGTTGCTGAAGCTGACGAATATGTAACCGATCCAAGAGCACCTCAAAGAAATGAAAAGATCACGCCAAGATTTTCCTTTCTAAAACCTTTCATCACAGTTTGCACCAACTTAAAATTTGATCATCCAGATGTTTACAAGAATTTTGACCACACTAAAGCTGTTTTTTTTAAATTTTTTAATCAAATAGATAGTAATGGGTTTTTAATTGTAAATTACAAAGATCTAGAACATAGACCAACAACTTCAGCAGAAACCATACTTTCATTTGGCGAAAATCCAAATGCTGATTTTAATTTTAAAGCAGTTGAAGAGAACGTCGAACCTGAAAGTAACGTCGGATTACTGACTCATAAAAAACTTGAATATAAAATAATTTTAAGAGTTCCTGGTTTATATAATTTAGAAAATGCCGTAGCTGCAATTGTCGCATGTAGCATAGTCAACATACCAATCTTTGAATCTATAAACGCATTGGAGTCATTTAATTCCACTCAAAGAAGGTTTGAATTTATTGGAACAAAAAATGGCGTTAGCTACTATGATGATTATGCACATCATCCAGATGAAGTTCGATCTGTCATCAAAGCTTTAAATAAATGGTACCCAAATGCGAGGAAAATAATTGTTTTCCAGCCTCACACTTATTCTAGAACTAAAAATTTATTAGCAGAATTTATTGACTCGTTTGAGGTAGTTGACGATAAAACAAAAGTATTTTTACTCGATATTTTTTCGTCTGCTAGAGAAAAATATGATTCCACAATAAGTAGTAATGATATTGTCAAAGGCGTTCAATCTAAATATAAAAATATTAATATTTCCAATCTCGAAACAATTCATAACCTAAGCATTTATTTTGAAAATAATTTGAAGACTGGCGATGTGGTGCTAACAGTTGGAGCTGGGGACATCTATAAGGTTCATACCTTGGTATAATTACATTATGAATAATTTTTATGAATAACTTGTATACTGAACTAAAAGCTGAATTTCCAAATTTGGAGTTTAATCGGGAAGTTCTCTTAGCAAATTACACCACCGTAAAAATTGGAGGCCCAGCTGAGGTTTTTTGCGAAACTAAAACTTCTCAAGAATTTATTGATCTAGTAATTTACGCAATTAAAAATAATATTCCCTTAACAATTCTGGGGTGGGGCGCAAACACATTAATTTCCGATGATGGAATAAGAGGATTAGTTATAAAAAATAGTGGTCAAAACATAAAAATTTTGAAAGATGGCGGATTTAGCAACGACGACACCACAACCAACGATTCTAATAAAAAACCACACTCCGACCAATCACTAATCCAACCTCGGTGGCATTCAGACAAAGATAAGGGAAGTTTTAAATACGAATTTTCTGATCTTGATTATGATGAATCAGAATCCCCAACAGTGGTGGTAGAAATTGATTCAGGCGTTTCCCTTCCATATGCAATAAATTCATTAATTGGTCAAGGTATAACAGGCCTGCAATGGTACTCTAGAATTCCGGCAACTCTGGGAGGCGCCATTTATAATAACATTCATGGAGGCACTCATTTTATTTCTGAAGTAATTGAATCAGTGACAATTATCGACGAAAAAGGCAATCTAAAAATGATCAGCAAATCGGAACTCGAAGCTGGCTACGACGTTTCTAGATTTCATAACACCAATGAAATTATAGTTTCAGCTCAACTCAAACTGTACCTTGGAGACAAAGAAAAAGCCAAAACTGTAGTTCAAGAATGGGCGGTCAGAAAAGCTGTCCAACCTCAAAAATCACTCGGGTGCATCTTTCAAAATATTTCTAATGGGCAAAAAGAAAATCTAAAACTACCTACTACTAGTGTTGGATATATTGTCGAACACATTTTAAATAAAAAGAATTTTCAAATTGGAAATGCAAAAGTTTCTGACAAACACGCTGCCTTTATTGAAAACATAGGTCAAGCAACAGCTAAAGATTATTTAGAAATTATTAAAATAATAATTAAAGAAACAAAAATTAAAACTGGAATTACACTTAAACCAGAGATATTTTTTCTTGGATTTAAAAAGCGAGATTTAGAAGGAATTATTACTTAGGAAAGAATATTTATGACTGAATTTCACGTTACCGGAGGAATCCCTCTTCATGGATCAGTTAGAATAGGAGGTGCAAAAAATGCCTCTTATAAATTAATGATTGCTTCATTACTTGCAGATACTGAATCTAGATTATTAAACTTCTCTAAAATAAGTGACGTTGAGTTGGTTGCAGAAATAATTTCATACCTAGGAGCAAATGTAAATAAGGCTGGTGAAAGAGCAATTTTTATAGATCCAGCAAGTTTAAATTCATTTCAAATTGACAAAAATCACGGTGAACAAGGCAGATTCTCTACCATGTTTATTCCTGCGCTACTTTCAAAATTTGGAGAGGCTAGAGTTCCAGCGCCCGGTGGTGACAAAATTGGCGCTCGTCCTTTAGATAGACATTTTGAAGGACTAGAGGCCTTAGGAGCTACTGTCATCTTAGAAAACGGAATGTATATTGCCAAAACTAATGGCTTAGTAGGCAATACTTATAAATTCTCAAAAAATAGTCATACCGGTACAGAAACCTTGATCATGGCAGCTGTCAAAGCCAAAGGAAAAACTGTTCTAGAAAATGCAGCTTTAGAACCAGAAATTGATGACTTGATTTCTTATTTAAACGAAATGGGTGCAAAAATCGCTAGACTGCCAAATAGAGTCATTGAAATTGAGGGTGTCGAAAAATTGACTGGAGCAATCCATAAAATTATCCCTGATAGAAATGAAGCAGTTAGCTATGCCTGCGCCGCAATCGCAACTAAAGGTGACGTCACAATAGAAAATGCTAGACCAGAGCATCTAACAGAATTCCTAAAAAAACTTGACGAAATTGGAGCAGGTTTTGAGATTGGAAATTATGGAGTCAGGTTTTACTACAAAGGACCACTCAAAGCTACAAACATTACCACCGCAATTGAGCCTGGTTTTATGACTGACTGGCAGCCATTAATGGCCACTGTTCTAACCCAATGCGAGGGCACAAGCATTCTTCATGAAACAATCATGGCAAATAGATTTCAATATGTTGAGGAGCTAGTTGAAATGGGGGCAAAAATTGAAAAATTTAATCCTAAAGTTTCAAATCCAGAAGAAACATATAATTTTGATAGTAAAGACGATAAAGAAGAATATAAACATGCAATAAAAATTCATGGTAAAACTCCATTAACTGCTGGTGAATTTGAAGTTAAGGATTTAAGACACGGCGCAACTTTAATATTAGCCGCTATGACCGCCAAAGGAACAACAATTATTAGAAATATCGAACATGTTGACCGAGGTTATGAATCACTTGACGAAAGATTGAAATCAATGGGTGCAAAGATCGTCAGAAAGTAATAGAATAGATCAATATGAACTCCCTTGCATTATTATTGAGTGTTCTCATTTTATCTTTTATTGTAACAAGTATCGCGATTGTTCCGTTCATAAACCTTCTTTACAAACTAAAATTTCAACGCGCTCAACAAGAATCTAGAGATACTTTTGGAGTACTAACACCAATATTTAATAAATTCCATAAATCAAAAGCTGGCGTTCCAGTCGGTGGTGGATTATTAGTAATTATTGTTGTTACAGTTTTATTTCTGTTTTTAGTTCCGTTAATCAAATATTATGGCGTGGACCTCACAAGTAACTACGAAAAAATTCAGTCAGAAATCAATATTATTTTCTTTACATTTTTATCGTTTGGTTTATTAGGACTTTACGATGATATTATGAAGTTTTTTAATCTTAAAATAAAAGGACTTTTTGGCTTGAGAATGAAACATAAATTTATTTTTGAAATCATCCTCTCGTCTGCAATTGCTGTAATGTTATACTCAAATTTAGGAATATCTATTCTTAACATTCCATTTATTGGCACTTTTGATTTAGGCATATTTTTCATTCCATTCGCAACATTTACCATTGTTTCTTTTGCCAACGCAGTTAATATTTCCGATGGTTTAGATGGATTAGCAGCGGGCTCATTAATGATTTCACTTTTTGGATTATGGTTCTTATCTTCAGCTATTCTCGATGTACCTGTTTCAATTTTCTTGGCACTTTTTATTGGCTCGCTTATTTCTTTTTTGTACTTTAATGTTTTCCCAGCAAGAATTTTCATGGGTGATGTTGGCTCTTTGGCTTTCGGAGCAACCCTAGCAGTAGTTGGATTACTTCTGGGTAAAGTAATTGCACTTGTTGTAATAAGTTTTATTTTTGTTCTAGAAATCTCAACTTCGCTTATTCAATTATTTTCAAAAAAGTTTTTAAAAAGAAAAGTTTTTCCTGCTGCGCCAATTCACTTAAGTTTACAAAAATTAGGATGGGAAGAACCAAAAATTGTTCAAAGAGCTTGGTTGTTACAAATAATGCTAACCATTTTTGGCGTTTGGCTAGCAGTTCTCTAAACAGAAACTCATGCATAGTAAATTAGTATCTCCACCAAAGAATTACATTGTTTTATTTACAGTTACCTTAATAATGAGTCTAATTGGTTTAATATTCGTTTTTGAATCTTCAACTGCAGAAAGCTTTTTATTGTTCGGCAATCAATATCATTTTTTAATTCAACATAGCATGGGTCTTGCAATAGGCTTATTGGGATTAGGAGTAGCAGTTCTAATTCCTTCTCAATTTTGGATAAAAAGTTCTGCAATTTGGTATATTTTAGGGTTAATTTTATTAGTCATGGTATTTATACCTGGAATAGGACTTTCCTTAAATGGAGCAACACGATGGATTGTTATTGGCAGCGCAAGATTCCAACCAATTGAATTCTTTAAATTTGCTTTAATTGCCTTTTTTGCAAATTGGCTAAGTAAACATCAAAAATTTCTACCATTTTTATTTTTAACCGGATTACCAGCCTTACTACTTATTCTACAACCAAATTTGAGCTCGCTACTTTTATTATTAGCAATTGCAGGTAGTATGTTTTTTGTTGCCGGGGGAGACATTAAAAAAATTCTAGGATTGCTGGCAATTGGTATACCAATTGTTATTATTTTAATCATTGCTTCTCCCTATAGACTGAAACGTTTAACTACCTTTATTAATCCAGAATCAGATCCGTTAGGAGCTAGTTTTCATATTAGACAAATTACTTTAGCTCTAGGAAGAGGAGGGTGGACTGGACAAGGAATTGGCAACTCGAATCAAAAATATTCCTATATACCAGAGGCTAGCACCGACTCAATTTTCTCAATAATTGCCGAAGAAATAGGATTTTTAGGATCTTTATCAATTTTGAGTTTATTTGTAATATATTTTTATAACGCAAATAAAATCGTATCAAATTCAAAAAAAACTAAGTCAATTAAATTATTAGGGTTTGGAATTATAATCTGGATAGGTTTGCAAGTAATACTTAATTTGAGTGCAGTGGTAGGATTAGTACCACTCACCGGAATGCCTCTTCCTTTTTTCTCATATGGAAGATCAGCCTTAGTAATGTTACTCTTTGCGACAGGCATCTTAATAAAAATTGGTAAAGAAACGTAACCTAAAGGTAAAAAATGAAAATATTAATCACTGGCGGTCATCTTACACCAGCACTAGCTTTCATTGATTTTGTAAATAAAAACCATTCTGAAGACAAAATTATCTTTCTTGGCAGAACTCACACTCAAAATAAATCAAAACAAGAATCAAGAGAAGAACAAGAAACTTTAAAAAAAGGTGTTCAGTTCATTTCATTCAAATCCATTAAACTTTCAAAAAACAATTTGTTTGAGAAATTGAAAGCTGTTCCAATTTTAATTTCATCAACACTAAAATCTGTAATTATAATAGGCAGAAATAAGCCAGACATATTTGTTTCATTTGGAGGTTATTTAGCAGTTCCAGTTATGTTCGCATCATGGATCATGAGAGTGCCAATTATCACTCATGAACAAACAAGAACTGCTGGCATCGCCAACAAACTAATTTCAAAATTTGCTGATAAAATCGCTGTTTCATATAAGGATAGCTTAAAATATTTTCCTATTGATAGAACATTCGTAACTGGAAACTTAATTAGGAAAAATATATTAGATGTAAATAATATACGTCCAAAATGGATCGAGAAAAAATTAAAAAATCCAATTATATACATCACTGGAGGCAGTCAAGGTTCTGAAATAATTAATCACACTGTTTCTCAAGTAGTAAAATCATTAACAAAAGACTGGACAGTGATCCACCAGTGCGGTAACTCAACAAAATCAAGAAATTATAAAAAAGAGTTGACACAAATAAAAGATAATCTTCCAATGAGCAATAGGAATAATTATTATATTAAAGAATGGCTCGATGAAGAAGAACTTTCTTGGGCTTACTCTAATGCAAAAATTATTGTTTCAAGAGCTGGCGCAAATACAACCGAAGAAATTGCCTTGAGAGGAATTCCCTCTGTTTTAATTCCACTTCCGTTTTCACACAATGATGAACAACTAAAAAACGCTCAAGCATTGTCTAACAAAAGCCAAGCTATTCTATTAGAACAAAAATTTTTGAATCCTAAAACTTTGCTTGAGAGCATAGAATTAATCAATAAGTACAACAGAAAATTTTCTAGAAATCTGGAAATGTTTTCAAAATCAATCAATTCTGAAACAAAACTGTACTCAATGGTAAAAAAGGTTGCCATTAAAAATGCTTAGATTCAAAAAAATATTTTTTTTATTTTTTGGGCCAATTACTTTATTTTTTTCGCTTGTATTTGCGTTTAAAATTAATGTCATTAATTGCCGAGTTTCTAAAAATAATTGTAGCCAAGAACTTTATCAAAAACTTGAAATTCTTAAAGGGAAATCCCTTTTTTTTGTAAACCTTGATCGGGAACTAACTAACAATGAAATTAGTACTGAAACCATTCTTCTTCAAAATTATCAAAAACGATTCCCAGGAACAATATCTCTTGAATTTTCTGAAGAAAAAGTAGCCTATCAACTTAATTTAGAAGAAAACCAATTATTTATTAGTGAATTTGGAAATATTTTACCAAATAATCAAAATGTTGTTGATCTTCCTACAGTGAGTTGGAACTCAAAACAAAGTCAAGAATCACACACCAAAATATTAAAAATCTTGAATAGTGTTAATGGTACCGATTTGATAATTGAAAAAATTACCAGAATAAATGACAAAGAAATTGTGATCAATATTAAAAATAATCCACCTTTAATCATTGATGAAGACTCAATCGACTCAAAAGTTGCTATACTAGTTACACTACTAAACTCACGAGAAATAAAAGAATACGGAAAACCTATCAAAGAGATTGATCTGCGTTTTAATTTACCAGTACTACGCACAGCTCAATAAATTTGATATTCTATAGAAACTATATGTCACAAAACAGAATTGTTACCGCCATAGATGTTGGAACTGATAAATGTGTCAGCCTAATTGCATCCATTGAAGAAACAACACAAACACTCAGAGTTATGGGTGTTTCCGCAGTTCCGTCAAGAGGGATGAAACGCAGTCAAATAATCGATCTTGAAAAAGTTCTTGAAACAATTACAGAGAGTCTTGATGGAGCAGAAAGAATGGCTGGACTTGATGTAAAAAGTGCATATGTTTCTATTTCTGGAACTCACGTTTCATCTCAGAATTCAAAAGGTGTCGTTGCTGTTGCATCTCCAAACAAAGAAATAATTCCAGAAGATGTAGAACGAGTTATCGAAGCTGCAAGAGCTGTTTCATTGTCTTCTGATAGAGAAATTATTCACGTAATACCAAAAGATTTTAGAGTAGACTCACAAACTGGCATTAAAGATCCTATCGGAATGACTGGTGTCAGACTTGAATCTGAAGCTCATATCATTACTGGTCTATCAACTTCTCTTAGGAATATGGAAAAATGTATTAATGATTTAGGCCTAAATGTCGATGCCTTTATTTTTTCAGGTTTAGCATCTGCTAGCGTCGTCATTTCTGAAACTGAAAAAGAGTTGGGTGTGGCAGTCGTAGATATTGGTGCAGGCTCAACCTCTCTTTGTGTTTATGTCGATGGATCACTTGAATATTCTGCCTCTCTGCCAGTAGGAGCAAGACACATTACTCAAGATATTGCTTTGGGTTGTAAGATCAGTCTAGATACAGCCGAAAAACTTAAAATTGCTCTTTCGAAAGAAGCTTTTAAACCTTTATCTCCAATTGCTGGTGAATCAAAACAAGATTTTAGTCAACGAAAGAAAAAAGCTGACCAACTGAAATTGTCAGATTTTGATAGTTCATCAACCGAAACAGAAACGCTTTCGAAAATGGAAGTCGTAGAAAAAATTATGCTCCCAAGAATGCAAGAAATTTTTTCTTTAATTGGAGACCATCTTAAAAAGGAAAACTTATTTCCACTTATTCCAGCAGGAATCGTGATCACAGGGGGCGGAGCCGAAACAACCAAGATCGTTGAAGTTGCTAAGCGCGAACTAAATCTTTCTGCAAGAATTGGAAAACCAATAGAATTAGAAGGTCTTACGTCAGATATCAAAAAGCCTGGATTTGCAACAAGCATCGGGCTTCTACAATATGGAAAAAAAGAAGGTGGTGGTACGATAGCCAGAAGTTTTAAATTTGGATCAATTTTTAAAGGATTTTCTCTGGGTTCTTTTACTAAAATGTTTAGTAAACTCTTCAAGTCTTTAATGCCCTAAATTGCACTTGATGTTCACTTCAACTTAGTGATACACTTTGTCATTAAGAGTACTAGTCTATACAATCGAGATTATCATATGGCACTTGTAAAACCCACAAACACAACATTTGCAAAAATTAAAGTTATTGGCATTGGCGGTGGTGGTGGAAATGCCGTCAATTCAATGATCGATTCTGGACAAATTCATGGAGTTGAATTTATTTCGATAAACACTGATGCACAAGCTCTTTTAACTTCCAAAGCTGAAACCAAATTGCAAATTGGAGCTAACTTCACTAAAGGTTTAGGCTCCGGTGCTGACCCTGAAGTGGGTAGAACTGCAGCTGAAGAATCATACGACAAACTTAAAGATTTATTATTTGACACTGACATGGTTTTTATCACTGCTGGTATGGGTGGTGGAACCGGTACGGGAGCTTCATCAATAATTGCTGAAATTGCTAAAGAAGTTGGAGCATTAACAGTCGCAGTTGTCACAAAACCATTTTCATTTGAAGGCAAAAAGAGAATGTTAACAGCTGAAGAAGGTGTTGCAAGTCTTAAAGATACCGTTGACACCTTAATTGTTATTCCAAACCAAAGATTGATGGATGTAGTTGACAAAAAAATGACCTTTCTTGATGCTTTCAGATTGGCAGATAATGTTCTTGGACAAGGTGTTCAAGGAATCTCAGACTTAATCACGGTACCTGGACTTATTAATGTAGACTTTGCTGATGTTAAAACCATTATGTCTGAGTCTGGCTCGGCTTTGATGGGTATTGGAGAAGCAAGTGGAGAAAATAGAGCTGCAACTGCAGCAAGAATGGCAATTGCCTCGCCACTTTTGGAAATTTCTATAGATGGCGCTAAAGGTATCCTCTACAACATTATTGGTGGACCTGATATGGCAATGAGCGAAGTTTCAGATGCTTCTACAATTATTGCCAATGCCGCAGATCCAGAAGCAAATATTATTTTTGGAGCTACAATTGATGAAACAATGGGCACAAAGATCAAAATTAGTGTGATTGCCACCGGGTTTGATGATGGTGATTTAAAACTACCTTCAAATAGACCATTGTTTGGTGCATATGGTAGAGATTCAAGAAATCGGTTTAAAGCAGAGTCTGATGAAAAAAAAGAACCAGCGACACTAAAATATGACAGAACACCAACTGGTTTTACTCAACCGCTTTCAACAGCACAACTGTCCTCAACAAAAAATGATGAAGTTACCGAGCCATTTGTAAAATCTCAAGCTTTTGGAGATAAGGTAAAAAATAACACTGGCTTTAGAGCAGTCAATCCTTTGACTGAAAAATCAGATGATGATGCTAGCGATAAAGAAAAACCAGAAGAAAAAAAGAAGTCTATCTTGAGTGCATTTGAAGATGAGTTCGAAATTCCAGCTTTTTTGAGACGAAATAAAAAAAATTAGTTCTATAATAATTAGAACAAGTGCGGGTATAGTTCATCGGTAGAATGCTAGCTTCCCAAGCTGGATAGAGGAGTTCGACTCTCCTTACCCGCTCCATAGCGAAATGATTTTGTGTTTTCTCCAATTTTACTCAAGAAATCAAGCTTTCCCTGAGTTCTAGCCACTATTTTTGATCATTTGTTGTTAGCCTGGAAAAATGTTT
>Ga0210036_1000364_pt1 | contig 55675 bp, 41 predicted proteins | sample CryGeymeta201515_FD_185469 | JGI IMG/M metagenome (GOLD analysis project Ga0210036, IMG submission 185469) | Groundwater microbial communities from Crystal Geyser aquifers in Utah, USA - Crystal Geyser metaG 2015-15 (SPAdes) (version 2) | ecosystem: Environmental > Aquatic > Deep subsurface >... | reverse complement strand
ACCTGGATCCAGCAATTGAAGAGACCGAAAAGAGCAGAAAATTTTGTCATAAATTTGCCTTTTCGTCGAATACGAAAGCAACTTTATATACCTAAAATAGTTTCTTAACCGCGCCCTCCCGCCCGAGACTGGGTGTCATGAGTGTCTGAAGCCTCATCCCTAATGTTGTGATACTACCTACCTGGTAGTAACTTCGAACTTTTGGAACGTAAATAACTGCAAATCCATTCAGGATATGATTCATTACCTTGATTGGCCGAAAACGATTAAGAGAATGTGTGCCGAGTTCGCTCTGGCGCGCACTTTTTATTTTCGCTGATTGAAAACTGACTACTCGTACACAATACGGTACATACCTGGTACTGTACATACTTTGTCAAAAGTATTACTAGTACTACTAGCTACTAGTAGTCTAGTAGAGAGTCTACTCTACTTACTGTACTAGCTACTAGTACCTGGTAGCTAGACTACTACTTTGTCATTAAATATCGCATTTCGCGCACCCGATCCATTCCTTGAGTAGACGCTACCATCGCAGGAAGAAGAAAAAACCTCAGCTCGCCCTGATACACAGTGCCATTAACTGACATTGAACGCGCCACTGTTGTTTTACAGCGGGCTGGAGACATCAAGAGAAGCTCTTGTTTTCCCTCATCATTCTCATTCCTGTCACCACCACATCATACAGCATCCGCATTATCCCATAGTTTTGGGGGGGATTCGTTCCGTGAACTCGTACTGACAATTTCTTCGCTAATCACATCCAACAAAAGTGCGTGTGGTGTTTCACCTGTGATTCACACCATAACAGTTCGAGCTAGTAGTAGTAGTAGTAGTAGTAGTAGTAGTAGTAGCAGGCCTGCCTACTATTTAAGTTAAGTCAAGAGTCAAGTGGTTTGCCCAACCGTGATCACCGGGAAGCATCTCCTTGGATCAGAAAATGCAATTGTGACCACAACTCATCAACCAAACGACAAGGAAGAACACGAAGTCACCATAAAATCTGACGCACTCCAGTCAAATACGAAACAGAATTGCCAATCCAACAGCAACAATCGCAACAACGCTACAACTACCACAGACTTGGACGAAAAACTCCTCACAGCGAGCATGACGAGTAACTCGTCTGTTTCGTTCGACAGCGACATTGCTGGCGGGGTAAAGATGGCAGAAAACGCGAACGAAGGGCCTGCTGATGCTACGCATACCAACGCCAATAATTCAAAGATTACTGTCAATTGTGACGATCTAGAGGAGACTGCAGAGACACACATCCACAGTACTTGCAGCCCCACTAGTCCCTACCAAGCCTTCTTGTTTAGCTCCGATTGGTATGGTAGCGGAGAATTAAAACTTCCGAATACGGGTTCCTCGTCATCACGAAAGAAAAACGATAATGATGGCAATGAATCCGTTGCGAGTGGCGCCTACTTTGAACCCGTCGACCTGGATTCCAGCAATTGGCGCAAGGCAATTGCTATGGGACCAACCTTTGGTTTTGCCTTGGCGGCACTGGCATCCTTTCTCGTCAGTCCAACCTTATTTATGGCTGGCGCATTTGCCTATGGCACGTTTCATGCCGCTGGTATGGGCTACAACTATTGCAATGGAGGAGGAGGAGGAGGCAGCGGCGACGGCAGCGCCGAGAATGCATCTGCTCAACCCGGAAGTCCGAGCAATCTTTCAACAACTGAGATTGCTGCTTCGTGGGAACAGGCATTGCTTAGTATTTGCTATAGGGAGCTACCGGTGGAGGAGGCAGAGAAAGTGATTGCCGAGTCCAAAGAAGCAGCCAGGACGCAGGCGCTTCCAGAGGAGGAAACCGATAAGAGCAATTTGATGATGTCGCCACCATCCAGTGAGGATCCAGCAAAAGCAAATACGACAGCTTCTGCAAAGGAAAAGTCAGATATGCCACTGTCACAGTGTTTGGTAACAGAAGCTCCCACCACCAAAGCTCATCCTCTGTCGAACGAAGAGGTTGAATCTATTTATTCTCCCTTGTGCAATAGTGTGGTAAAGGATGTTTCCTTTCCGGGATTGCATGCCATTGAATTTTTTCGAGTTTTCTTTGCCGACGATGCTCCGTACAATTTCAAAGAACTTCAGAAACAACGTGGCGACTTGGACATTCAATATGATCAGTGGAGGCCACTTGGTCCAAAGGAACCAGTTATGCTGCATCATGATCCGAAACTCCATACAGCGGCAGCCAATTCTGCAAAGTCCTCTTACCAAGCACGTGTCTTGACTTTCAAGGCGAAAACCGACAACTTTGTCGGACCTCTCTATGCCAATACAAAAAAGACGCAACGCACTTTACACAATCACAAGACACTGGTAGTCATAGAGTCGCGCACGGATGTCTCAGACATCCCCTTTTCTAATCGATTCTACGTTTTAGAACGTTGGGTCATTCGAGCCACAAAGGTCCGAGATGGATCCAAACACAAATATGTAGCCACGCTGAGCGCTAGTTCGCAAGTCGTTTTTACACAATCCTGTTCCTTTGCTGGTCAAATCAAGTCCAAATCGGCAGCCTTCATTAAGGATCTGGTCAAATGCTGGTGTACAATGGCCCAAGATGCGTTGGTGCTAGCAGAGGAGAGGAAGAACTTGCGACTGCAACACGAACACGATCTCGACTCGGATTTTGAAAATACAGAAAACGAAGACGAATTGGAAGATCAAGTCGTTGACGTCACGACCGTCAAAGATAATTTGCCTCCATCGTCAGCACACGAAGAGGGTATTGAAATGACTTGGCCAGGAACCGAAGCTGATGGCTCGATTAGTAATTTGGGTGTCAGCAGTCATGCGGGACGTCGGCCCCAATTGAACCACACCGGATCTCTGCCTCTGGGCTCGTACCGCGGAAAGGCTATGAAAGGATTTCGAAGGAGCGTTTCCGGTCTCTTGCGCAACCACGGCGAAAAGCGATGAGTCTATGAAAGGAGCTATTTTGCACAAAGAATACTACGTTGTGCTTTTTTGTTTCTTTTTTGGCATCCTTTCATTGAAAATAGATGGATAGACATCAGTATTCATAGTATTTATACATCTTACCAACTACCAAACATCTTGAGGACGTAGCAATACAATTCCACCGCTTTAGAAACAGCATTGCTGATTCGAGCAATAAATCGATCAAGATTTCTCCTGAATCAGAAGTGATAGCAGGCGATTTTGCATTCGTTAGATGCGGTACGTAGCACAAAAATTGTTTTGCATGGAACAAAATCGCTGCAATAGTTAGTTTTCGCATTCGTTAGTGTTGAAAGTTAGCGCCTTGAGGACGGCCTTTCTATTGCTTGTTGCTGAGCGCAGTCGCTGTAAGTAACAATGACTTTCGGATCCGTCCACAGAGAAATAGAAATGCGCAATGCGGGGCCTGATCGAGAGCTTCACTTTTCACTTGCCAACTTTCCCTTTTAATCATCATATTTGTCCTCGTTAGCGTCTGTCGCCGTCAAATAACAAGGGAATGCCGTCATTGACGTCGTCGCAGCAGTTTATGAAGGAAAAGACAAGAAAATTGACAAGCTTCCAGCAGACTGTGTTGTACTGTTGTACTAACAGTAGTCTAGTAGGTACTAGAGGTCTACTCCTCCTCCTCCTCTAGTAGTAGTTATGTACGCTGATGAAGGGAGTGAAAGCATTTTCCGCTAATCCGTATCATGCTCGGGACTGGTTAGTCACGCTAAATTATTTTTCACGGCACTACTACTAGACTACCTGGTACCAGGTACCAGCAGACTACTACAACTAAATAAGCACCAGGATTAGCACTCAAAACCAAGGTTTGCTTGTTACTGGTATTTACTACTGGAGCACTCGTAGTACTAGAAGCTACCGTAGCCAGTAGTACAGTAGTAGGACAGCAGCAGTAGTCTAGTAGTACCGCTAGACCCCCCCCACTACAAACTACAAACAGCAAACAGCAACATCGATGGTCTAAATAATGTTAAGTTTGCTGTCGTGTAAATTTAACTAGTTTTTCAAGTAAACGTTGCAGCAGATGAGTGGAGAGCGTAAGTATTGCGAGAAGAGAAAGTGTGGAAGTAGAAGCGACGAAGCGACTGACAAGATCACCTACTGTAAACTGTACCGTACAGACGCTGTAGGGTGCAGCGTGTAGGTGTTCCACAGCAACTTCATTGAAAGCCAAAAAACACAATAACCTGCATCATTTACTCTTTTTTCCATACGATTAAGAATTATTATATAAGGGATGAGTGATGCGTTCATTCCTGCAACTGGCGAGGCTGTTGCTACCCCAAAGAAGAGCCAGCTGGATGAGAACATCGACAAGGTCAAGGTCCATTTTGTGGCCGTCGGCAGTGCACCCATTCTCAAAAAGACCAAATTTTTAATCAGTTCTCAGCAACGCTTTGTCAGTGTTACGGCCTTTCTACGAAAAATGCTGCGACTGGATGCACCCGATTCGAGCAACAAAGGATCTTCGTTGTTCTTGTACTGCAATTCTGCCTTTTTACCAGGACCAGAAGAATTGGTGGGAGATTTGCGTGATTGTTTCCAAATACGAGGTGAATTGGTCATCCATTACAGTTTTCAAGTAAGTATTTGGATAGGAAAAATATTGTTTAAGGAAGAATGTATTAGGTATGAGTTTGATGTAATATGCAACGAATTTGAAAATGCAAAAGTCAGGAGTGTTTCTCAAACTGTCGTCGCCCTCTATTCTTTTACGACTATAGGAGGCATGGGGTTGAAGAAACGAAGCCAAAAGTTTGCAACAAGCTATAAATGCCACACCGGGTGATGTGTGTGCAAAACTGAAGAAATCCATACTTTTTCAGTCAAATCGTGAATGCTGCCTTTCCGTAGACGCTATTGGATTTTTTTTGCAGCAATACAGCACTAGGCAACATTTAGAAACTTCATAGTAGTAACAATTTGAGCGCATCCACTGGCTAGCCAGCACTGCGAATCAAACAAATAAATGTGGGCTTTTCCGATCGATCAGTGGGAAGAACGAGGAGAATCGGAATCTTCCAGAGTTCCGAGCGCTCAACTTCTCCATGGTGGAAGAATCCTCGAGACACCCAGGCAGAAGGTTCAGCGCCTTCATGATGTGTTGCCTTCAACGGAAGCTAATAAAATAAAGCAAACATACTATTTTATTACTTCTAGCTACCAGTACTACTAGTAGCTACTAGATCTACTAGCTAGTAGCTACTAGAGTAGTATGGAATGGAGCCAAACTAGAACCTACTAGTTGTCTAGAGTAGAGTCTTGATTCTCTGGCTCTACTCGTACCTGGTACTGCATTATTTAACATCTTAATCAAACCAGCAAACCAGCAAAACAATAAATAAATATACTTTCCTTCTATTAACTCACTATTAATAGCACTATCACGCACACTCTGCAAGAGATTCTGTTGATACAACTGAGGAGTTCCCGACATCTTTTATACTATTCTACCAACTACAATAACATTTGATTTCAATTTTCAATCCCGATAAGAATACTAAGAATACCACTACTACCACGATTGACTGAAAGACCAAACAATACACGACCAAGACGAAACAAAGCCCACAAAAAACAATCAATTTAAGTACAAGAGCTACTAAACAAATAGACATGACAATTGAAGACGAAGTTGAAAAAAAGAAGGACGGTTACGATGCCGAGCCCGAGATTGTGGTTGCGGATGCCGAACCAATAAAGACGAGCAACGAGGCTCCCATTCCGCCGGGACATTCTCGATTTTATTGCAGTAAATGCCACACTGTAAGTTGAACGAAAACTATTTACCAGGGTTTCGTTACGGTGCGCTTGACAAGAGGAAGAAGGAAGTATGAGGAATCTATTGAATTGTCCCGTATCTTCCACTAACGACTAATTCCTTTTCTTCTTCTTCTTCTTTCCGGTCAGCCCTATGATTTGCCCGACAAGGCCACCAGTTGGCGTTGCGCCAGTTGCATGACATTCAACTCGACGACACCTGGAGAATGCGAATGGTGCAACATATTGTAAATTTAGGGAAAAAGGAATTATTTGAAAGAGTCAGGAGTCATTGAGAATTGAAAGGATTACGTATACCTTTTTGTGAACTGTGAACTGGTGATGGTTGTAGAAATCAAGTCATTTGTCTGTACCCAAGGCTGGTGGAAGCTTCCCGAAGAATTGAAGTGGAGAGGCAAAGTTCTTAAAGTATGACTGACGTTTTATCTTTTTATTAGAAGAATGAATTTTATTTTCAGATGGTGTGGTTCGTTTTGCAGAAATGTCTTGCTGAAGGATGTGACGAACACAAACGCTGTTCGTCGTGGAAAATCGATTTACCTTTGGCGAACTAGTCACTCCTGGTGAATGTTGACTTTCTTTCGATCGTTCAAAGATACCATTGAACTTGTCGGACACTCCGATTCTAAAAATTCATGTGTGTTTCAAGATTGATTTTACATAATTTTTATCTCTTTCTCTTCCGTGGCTTCAAAAGACCACTCTGCCAACCGCGTTTTATCACTTTAAAAACTTTTCGCCTTTTCAAAGATACCGTTGGCATGGCCCGTGCCCTGCACATTCATTTGACAAGAATCTTTCTTGCCTCCACCCTTGGCGCCAGTGCCGTCCGTAGCATAACTCACCCATTCTTTACAATCGACATCTACTCCCTTAGGAGCGACAGCAGCCACCATTAGACGATCCGAATCAGTGTCAGCAAAAACCAATAAAACAGCCTTATCCTTCAACTGCTTGCCAAAGGCAGTGCTGATAGCCTTCCAGACTTTGCCGTCGATTCCGAAATCAAACTGCAAAACCACCTTATTTCCAGAGACAGCTCCCGCAGCTTCGATTACCTTGGCAATAATCTCGTCCTTCATACCAGCCGCCTTTTCCTTCTGCTGAACCATCACTTTCTTGATCAATTCACTAATCTTTTCACGGAAGGCAGTTTTCTTGACAGTTGAAATGGCGAGCTCGTCCAACTCAATCTTAAGCACCTTGGTTTGTGATTCAAGAGCATCGCCAACAAGTTTCTCGGCTTCATTGAGCTTGCCTTCAAAAGCATCAGCCCTGGCTAAAGCCTCCTTGGCTCCCTTCTGGGTGACAGCGACGATACGACGAATGCCCTTGGCAATTCCTTCTTCGCTAAGAAGGGCAAAGGCCTCGGCTTCCTTGGTATTCGTCAGATGAGTTCCTCCACAAAACTCAATGCTGTATTCATTCCACTGTGAGTCTTGAGGATTGGCCAACATTTCAGGAACGGGTTCGTTAGCAACGGCGACCACTCGGACGGGGTCGGGGTACTTTTCTCCAAAGACGGCACGCAGATTATTAATCTTTTCGGCTTTCTTTAAAGGAGCGACGTAAGCATCAACCGGAACTCCCTTTTGAATGCGATCGATACAAATCTCTTCCACCCTGGCAAGCTGCTCGGGTGTCAGGGCACCGCTCCACGAAAAGTCAAATCGCAGTTTCTTTTCGTCCACCAAGGAACCTTTTTGGTCGACATTCGTTGTTGCCTTGCCGTCACCTTCTTCAATTAAAACCTTGCGCAAAGCAAAGTTGAGAACATGTGTCATAGTGTGATTAGAGGCAATTGGCTTACGCCTTTCATAGTCCACGCTGCAAGTGACGAAATCTCCAAGCGTAATCTTTCCATCCACAACCTCACCAACGTGAAGAACAAACTGTCCGTACAGCTGGACATTATCGACACGGATCGTTGCATTCCCAGATGTGATTGTACCAACATCGTAAATTTGTCCTCCTTGCTCAGCGTAGAAGCTCGTCTTGTCGAGAACGACTCCAATAGTTTTACTCTCGGGAGACACGGAATCCACAAATCCAATATTATCCTCGGTTTCGTTGCGTCCCAAAAAGAGGCCCTTAACAGTGCACCCATCTAAATGCTGGTTCCAAACGTACTTTGCGGAATCGTCAGTGGCAGGAACATTATCAGAGACCAATCGAGAAGTCTGTTCAGCAACCATGCGCATATCCTTGCCAGAGCCGGCAGCCATTTTTTCATCGTGAATGCGACGATTTTCCTCTTTTTCGGCCTCCATTTTCTTTTCGAATCCGTCCTTATCAACTGTCATGCCCTTTTCTTCTGCCATTAGCTCGGTCAGATCAACAGGGAATCCCATGGTAGTGTACAAAAAGAAAGCATCCTCAGCAGAAAACACCTTGTCGTCTCCAACCTTTTCTGCCAATTCGTTGAATCGCTGTAAACCCTTATCCAAAGTTCGACTGAAAGATTCTTCCTCTTCTCGGATAATGGCAGTCACGTGATCCTGTCTCTCCTTCAGTTCTGGGAAGACATCACCCATGTTTTCAACTAAAGTAGGCACCAATTTGGAAAAGAAACCAAGTTCGGCACCCAAGTTTTGTCGTCCGTATCGTACGGCGCGACGCAAAACACGTCGTAAAACGTAGCCACGTCCCAGGTTACTGGGTGTCGCACCGTCTGCAATAGCAAAGCACAGAGTACGAATATGGTCGGCTACAACTCGGTAAGCCATATCGACGTAGCCTTCGTCGTCCTTGCCAAGCTTTCCGGTGTAAGGGCGGGCACCCGTTATCTTTTGAATGGCATCGAACAGAGGAATGAAGATATCTGTATCGTAGTTACTTTCGACGTTTTGCAAAATACTGGTCAATCGCTCAAAACCCATACCGGTATCAATATGCTGGGCTGGCAGAGGTCGTAGACTGCCATCGGCCTCTCGATTGTACTGGATGAAGACATTGTTCCAGATTTCAATGACATCGGGCAAGTCGGCGTTCACCAATTTGGAGGCATCCCGTCCTCCAATGCGATCGTAATGGATTTCCTGCATTGTTGTAAAATAGAAGGGGTTGAATTAGAGATAAATGTTTGTCGAGAAATTGTGCTTGTTCTGTAAAGCAACCTCGTCTAAAATAATATACATAAAACCTTTACAATACACAATACATACCACACAAGGACCACAGGGTCCAGTAGCACCCATCTCCCAAAAGTTATCCGACGCATCAAAGGGTAACACTCTTGATGGAGGCAAATATTTTAGCCAAATCTCACGTGCTTCATCATCGCAGGGAGATGACTCGTCTCCTCCAAAGTACGAGGCGTACAAGCGCTCAGGATCTAACTTGAACTCCTCTGTCAAGCAGGTCCAGGCAAGGTGGATGGCTTCCTCCTTAAAATAGTCTCCGAACGACCAGTTGCCAAGCATTTCAAAAAATGTGTGATGGTAAACATCCTTTCCTACATCGTCCAAATCATTGTGCTTTCCACCGGCGCGGATACATTTCTGAGTATTCACGGCACGCTTCAGCGAGGCCATTTCCAGATTAGGATCACAAGTCCCCAGAAAGAGAGGCTTGTACTGATTCATACCAGCATTGGTAAATAACAAAGTAGGATCGTCGACAGGAACGCAGGGACTGGAGGGCCAGAATCGATGGTTGTGTTTCTTCACAAAGAAATCAATAAAGGTCTGGCGAACCTTGGCACTCGGCCATTCCAATTCTTTCTTATCGTCGCTCATGGTAGACTTTTTAGTAATAAAAACTTGTGCTTCAAGGCCAGCTATGAATAGTGTAGAAAGTACGATCAACGCTACTGAGTAGACTAAAATGGTATGGCAAAATGCAAAATCTGTGTAGATATTTTTGTTTTTGCCACTAAATAACGAGCAATATTATTATTATTGTTAAAATCTTAGTTTCGCTCAGCATGTTGTGATCGATAATAAGGTGAGGAGATTCAAGGTGGAGCATTCGTGTACTCGTGCGCCTCTCGTTTTATTGTTCAGTAGACATCTGACGTAAGGTATCACAATATCTCCATACACGTACATAAAAAACGTGAGATTTATTTGTAGCAGTAGACTAGTTAGTCTACTACTAGTAGTACTACTACTAGCTAGTACTACTAGAGTAGTAGTCTAGTAGTGCCTGCCTTGATCTATGCCTGTTGTGCCTGTTGATCGCAGCATCAAGCCTGCTCGGAGCATCCATGAGTTGATGAAAAGCGAAACTACTGCTTACACGAGCGAAAACTAGTTTCTTGGTTTCAATGCAATGTTACAGTATGATTCGTTACAAAAATCACTGTTTGTAAACATCAATTTGTGTTCCTAAAATGTTGTTGTGACCTAGTAATTATTTTCGAATCAAATCATATTTATCGATGCAGCACAAGATTGCAGATATACGAAGAAGAGCTATGCATCTTGGTATAACTAGATTGGGATCTGCAGGTTTCTAGCTACTAGTAGTAGTAGATGCAGAGTAGTTGACGCAGTTAGGGTGCATACTGAAGGTCGAGTCTAGTAGATGAGAAATAACAGTACTAATAATGCTCATCAAAGTATCTACTCTACGAGACTCCAGACCTACATGCTGTAGCAAGGCAATAAAGAAACAATATGTGTCTACTGAACGAAAGTAAATTGAACCCAAACCCCAAAATAATTGTTAAAGCTTGAGGCTGCGAAGTAGGTTATGATTCCAAAAAAATCCCGTCAAAAGACAAGCGAAGGGTGCGTGAGATGTTGTTGATGGCGGTGGCGACGACCACTTCCGATTGTCAAAAAACAGACTACACAAATCACCTGCTGCAGCAATAGTAGGGACAAACGCTCTTTTTTTTTTTACGCTATTGGATTGTTGCATCCATTCCATTCATTAACAGTAAATATAAAACACATTATTTTCAGGTTGACAAAAAACAAAGACCAAATATCAAGATGAGCGACGAAGAGAATGTTATTGCTGGAGAGGAGAAGGAGGGAGAAGATGAAGAAGTGACGGACCTCAACAACAGGTGCGTTATCGGTTATAGCTGAGCAATGATGATTATTTTGTTTCGGAGCTTTGGGATTTTGCGTGTTGATTTGTGCAAACGTCTAACTCGAGTTTACGAGCTAGCTAGTTCTTTACCAAGTTGGTTGAAGTTAAATGCTTGTGAACAATATTGGCAATTGGCTGGCTCGTAGCTCGTACTGCTTGTTCCATTTATTAGGAGGCAATATTGTTCACGGACCACCTCACGCTTTGGATTTTTTTTAAATTCTCTCCTCACATTGATTATTGCTAATTTGCAAATCCTACTCATTTCTGGTGTCAACAGTGATGTTTGCACAAAATATCAAGAAGCTGCCAAAATTGTTAACATTGCCCTCCAAGGGCTGATTGGGCAATGTGTTCCTGGAGCCAAGATCATTGATATCTGTGAATTCGGACACACCGTCGTCACAGCCCAGGCGCAGAAACTCTTTACCAAAAAGGTCGATGGTAAAGCTATTGATCGTGGAATTGCTTTTCCCGTTTGCGTCTCGGTCAATGATATTGTTTGCAATCATTCTCCCCTTGACAATGAAGAGTTGGTACGTCACCTCAATGCCTCAATGTATCTGCTGTACAGTGCGATGCATGATTTTGTTTCTTTGCTTGCTGGCTTGCTTTGTCTGTTTGCTCTATCTGTTTGATGTGATTGGTTGGCTTGGGGGATTGTAATCAAAAAGAGACGGGAAACACGCAAAACCTGTCATGGTCGTTCCAAGTGTACCAGCGATCGAGGGCTTCTTTTCTTTTATTGGCTGTAAGTGGCTGAAAGAAATACCATTTCTTGTCCTTCGCGACAGGAATGGGGCGCTCCATGACCGGACACAGACCCCACTTTGTGTGGATTGACAGGAAGAGAAACTCAGGAGGACTTTTTTTGGACGCGAAGATTGAACTGTGGTTGTATCTGTGTTTTACGGCATTTGGTCCCACGAATCTCTTCCTATGTCGCCCAATGGTCTTTCTAGGTGCCCCACCCGTCACTGCTCACGTGAATTCAGGCCCTCTGTTTCCATGGTCGCATGATTTGTGTATTTCGAGGGTTGGGTGCACCAAACATTTCGTTACAAAGGAAATCGGTGTTTGCGTGTTAACGTTAGGCAAACTTGTGTCGTTAACCATTCTCTTCTTCTCTGTACCGGACTAAATCACACTGTGAATGATAGGAACCTCTCAAGGCCGGAGATATTGTGAAGATTGATTTGGGTTGCCATATTGATGGTTACATTGCCGTGGCTGCTCATACTTTGGTCGTCCCAGAGTCTACCGATAGCCCACCTTCAAATGTTCCCGAAGAGTTGGGAAATGTTGCTGTGGCTGCTTACAATGCTATGCTTGTCGCCGCTCAGTGCATTGCTGCTGGAAAGAAGAACACGGATGTTACCGCTGCCGTGGAAAGAGTAGCAAAGGCCTACGGTGTTACCCCAATTAGCTCGGTCCGAATGCATCAAATGAAGCGATACGTACTAGATGGTGTAAAGGAAGTCGCTTTGAAAGCTCCGAATCCCGATGACAACGAGTTGGAGCAAGAGGAAAAGCTTCCAGACTGCACCTTTGAAAAGGCAGAAGTCTATGCCGTTGATGTTGCCATGAGTACTGGGGACGGCAAAGTGCGACCTGGAGAAATGCGCACTACCGTGTTTAAACGCAACGTGGAGCAGCAATATCATTTGAAGGTCAAGGCTAGTCGCGCAGTTTTGGCCGAAGTCGACAAGAAGTTTCCCACACTTCCTTTTACACTGCGCCATTTGTCCGATATTCGACAGGCTCGTTTGGGAATTCCGGAATGCGTAACGCACGAATTATTGACCATGTACCCTTCCTTGCACGAAAAAAATGGTGCTATTGTCGCTCACTTCAAGTGCACCGTTCTTCTGCTTCCTAGTGGTACTGTTCGGGTGACGGGTCTAGATATGCCCGGCTACTTTAAAACTGACAAGCAACCGGACGAGGAAACCCAAAAGATCTTGGCTGAGATCAAGGCAGACGAAGAAAAGAAGGCTGCACGCAAAGCCGCAAAAAAGAATAAGAAGAAGGCTGGCAAGGCCTAAATTCTTTGCAGTTGTCCAGACACTTCATCGACTGGGTCGATCGTCTGCTGCGCGGCCTTCTACTTCAGTACTAGAATAAGTACATAAGAACTATTAACAGGCATTATAAACCGTAAGAAACTAATCCAAAGTTCCAATCATTTGTGCTGATTCTTGCTGACTGTGACTTCAAGTGTTTTCTCGTGGTACCCCAAAACGGAGGGAGCTTCATGACCAGGTCCATCTTGACTTTCACTAAAAGCACACTGCCCTTTTCGAAAGACGTTTAGAGCCCAGAAATCGGTGGAGCTACAGGCGCAGTTTCTTGCTCATAGGTACAAAGTCGCAATTACGCAGAGTTGCAAGAACGTAGACACTACTCCGGAAAATTTCTGATATTACACCTTAATCATCTCTGTTAGATTCTCACCGAAGATGAGAGTGAATGCTTAACATGCGAAAGCTCAATCAAAAGTTCTGCTAAAGATCCCTCATGGGGGATTTCCTTCAATATTGCAAGAGCCTGCGTCAGAGCATTCGCAGCTTCTTGGTGACGGCCCATTGCGCGATATGTCATGGCCATGTGTCGTAGCGACGAGGCAACTTCCGGATGCCCTTTCCCAAGGACGCTACGGCGCACTGCGAGGGACGCCTTATAGTATTCTAGTGCTGTAGATACATTACCTGTCCTCGTTAGGATCGCGGCGATATTGTGCTGAGAACTGGCCACTAGTAGATTTTCCTCGCCCAGGCATTCTTTCCGTAAATTCAAAGATAGAGAAAAGGACCGGATAGCCTTGGTGGCAACTGTCACTGTTACTTCTTGGCGAATACTCCTACCATTAGTATAATCTTCCATTAGGATTTTGGAATGAATCAGTCCTATGGCATGAAAGATGTTCGCAAGTGCTAATTTCATGCGCTGTGGTTCATCTTGCAACCGCTGGTGAGCCTTCAATTGCAGAGCTTCCTTATAACAACTCATCGCTTCCTCTAGACGCCCAGAAAACTCGCAACAGCTGCCAACACACGCCAAAGTTTCTATTATCTCGATCTCTGGTGCGTTTGGTATTACACTAAGGATGTGTAAGATGTAACGGAACACTTCTTCGGCTGTGCTAATTTCCCATCGGTCAAGTGCTCGTTTTGCAAAGACATCCAGATCAGCAACGAGCTGAAGCTGGCTTTGATTGCATGATGAACAGGTATCCGTCTGCAAGTTAAACTTATTTTTCATTTCATCCAAGAAACTGTAGGGTTTGTTGAACATTTTTCTTTTGGCCTCGTCGAGGAAAGCTTCCGAGAGGTTTCGAGAGATGGACGAGGCGTTTGCTGTAATTGCATCAACCATGCTACAAGGATAACGATGAAATTTTTTTTAAGATAACAGATGGCACATGATATATCTGAAGAGGAAAAATTTACAAGGGAACCCAGGCAATGCTGCTGTGGCCAAGATTTATGTGATTCTGCAATAGATTCCTCCGACTTGTTTCTGGTGGGGATAAAAGTGTAAATGAATATTGAAATGCTCGCGTGCAGGAGTCGGTACTATTTTACTATAGAATTGTGCGGTATTATGCCCTCCCCATGCCGATCGGCAACAGAAAATTATGCCTACCTTAATGAGCAACACATCCTAATCTGGTAGGCGAGGTTACGAGTTAAAAAAATCTCCCTACCAGGAGTGGTACAGTAGAGTAGTACTAGTCGTGGTACAGTACTAGCTAGCTTGAGTACAGCTCGGAATATCCGGTACTAGCTATCGCACATGCAGAATTAAGCATGGAACTTTTTCGACATGTTTTTCCAGTATCCTGTCAGTCTTATGCTCTTTATGTATTCTTACTACGTACTCTACTTTAACAAGGTGTTCTTTTATTCTGGTAGCTACCAGTACTTTGGTAGAATATTTATTTGAGCAATATTACAAAGCAATGTCTGAGTACCGGAAGAATTCTACTTGGCCAGCGCCGGTGTATACTTTCAAATTTGCCCGTTGGACCTGGATGGTTGAGTGGTGTTCATGGCTAGCTATTCAAGCAAAATCGCATTTTATCTATTTTTTATAGTTCTCCGACAGGAGGATTAACCAGGCTCTCACGAAAGAGGGAGAGTAAAAGTAATATTTACGTTGCCGAAGGCGGGATCAAAAGTGTTGAGAACACTGATGGTCGTGGCCAAGATATTGGCGGTGATCATAGCACGCTTACACTGACGTTTGGAAGTTCTGGGAAAACGATACTGAATCCCCAGGTTTTGAAAAGCTGATATCTTACCCCTATGGAGCGGCGTTTCCTCCAACATGAATGCTGTACTCGTACTAGTTGTTTGTGCCTTCCGTCCGGCCCACATAGATAGAGCCAATGAGTTGAAAGTGGTTGCGAAGTCCCTTTGCTTTCTGGCCTTGTCGAAGGTTAGGCGGGAACAAGGATATACCTTTGTATCCACCCGGACGTTTACTCCTGGATTGGATTGTTCTTTCGTTTTTTTTGAGATTTTGGTTTTATTTTTTACGTTACGCGGTGACACCCTCCAACAAAATCGTCCAATAATAAACTATGTGCGCATCCAAGACCAAGACCGCAAGGGGCGACGAAAACAGAATGGTAGGCATCTACAAAAGATAATGCACTTCTTAAAATCACGGGTTAAAAAGCCACTTTTACATCAAGGAAGCAACCTGGGGTTTATTATTGTTAATATTCTCAAGCATATTTATTCGAGAACATGAAATTTAGCCGGTTACCTGCTGCACACGGCATCATCGTGTTGTTAGCGACTCTGAAGCCGGCGACAGCTTTTGTCCAAAACGCGCCTGGTTTTGTTTCTCGTCATATCGGACTTGAGTTGTTAGATTTTGAGGAACATGGCACCGCTTTGAAGATGACACCCAGCAATGGAACGAATCCCACCAACAGCACCGAGTCTCTGTCGTCCGATGTGGCCGTCCTGGAAAAGGACGGCGATGATGGTATCACAGAGACGGACGAAAAAATGAAAGACATAACTCATGACTTGTCCCGTAAAAAAAAAGAGCCAAATCCTCAACTGAACGAAGACAGCTTGACGGAAGATTTGGAAACACAATTAGACGAATATGCGGTCCTCCAAAATGACGAAACATTTCTAGACGACGTCCATCGAGCACACGATTCATTCCATGTCCCTAAAAGTGACGATGTCCACTTCCATGACACTCTGAAATTGAACATTGAAAACGACCGAGAGGAAGATCAGCTTCTCGAGCAGTCATTTTCCGATCTACTGCAGGTGGCCGAATCTTACGGTAATGATTGTACGGACGAGATTTTGGATACCTATACGGACAATGTTTTTGATAACAGCGAATACAAAGAGCTGACTGAGTATGACCAGGATGAAAACGACGCTCTGTCAACCGAAGCAGCAGCTAAAGTGGCCTTGTCGCTTTCTTCTATTGATTATGGCAATGTGGATACAGAAGCAGTAGATGTCAATGGCAAATACTTGTCACTGGACGAATCTTTTGCTCCAGCGGAAGATAATGCGTTTAATGAATTTAAGCATGTCCAGCACAGCAACGATGTGGGTGCAAGGGCCGAAGTAGTGTATGATGAAGACTTGTCTGTGGAAGATGCCGCTGCCAGAGCTGTCGAAGCTGCTCTGGCTGCTGCAAGGGAAAGTATGACAGTGATTAAAGACGGAAATCGAGCCATTGCTTCTCCGCAACAAATTTCTGCACATTCCGGCAAGTTGAAACACGAGGATAAAGTCGGTCATGATGATGCTGACGAGATCACCGAGTTTGAGCTAGAAGCACCATCACTTGAGAAAGATATTCGTACTGTCGACCAAGGAGAAAAAGAGAAAATAAAAACCAGCAACGTCGAAAGTGTAAATAAGAATAAGAATGCTGCAAACAAGTGGCGTGCGCGTGAACTTGAACGTGAGCAAACCATTGCTTCCTTTCATAGTGTCTTTCAAGATTTCGCTGAAGAGTCATCAAGTGTAATGGAATCAAAGGGAGACGTATCAGGTGTCTCAACAGTGGCGACTTCTGCTGAGCTAGTGTCAGTTAAAATGCCAAAAAAGAAATCCAAAAAGACAAAGACCACTCGTGCCACGAAAGTAAAGAAGAAGTCTAGCCTAATTCAACAAGAAGAGCTAGTGGACTCTGCGGTGTCGGCTGAAAAGCAGTTCGGTACGAGTCTAGCGAAAGCTTCGCCTGACAGCCTTGCGGCAACTGCAAGAGCGCACGCCACAAAGAAAAGAAATTTTACGATGGAGAGGCCTAATGTTCACGGAATGAAGATGCCCCAATTTGATGTGCCCAGACTGGAGTTGCATAATGTGCAACAATTCGATGTACCCAAAATAGACTTTCCCAGGATCGACATGCCTGTCTTACCAGAGTTCAAGATGCCAAAAATCAAGGTCGACGATTATCAAGTAAAAAAGGCAGCATTTGTCGCCAAAGAGGGTGTCGTCGCATTGGCTGAAGGTCTTTCCTCGGTGGCCAAAGAATCCGTCGAAGTTGCCATTGGAGCTGTCAGCGAGGCAAGGCGTCAAACAAGCACAACCAAGGTTGGCAAAGACGATGAGTTGACCTACGATATGGCATTTGCAAAGGTTGAACGTGCAGGCAAGGGCTTTTTTAAGCTTTGTGGAATCTTTGGTGCAATTGCCAAGGACGCAGCTGTGCTTGTGGCCAACGAAGTGAATAACAGAAACGAGCAGCGACAGGCATTAGAGAAAGCAAAGAAAGCAGTAATCATGCATCCACAACATTCCGCCGAAATTCAACCTCCAAAAGCGTCTACTGAACGACAACCTAGTAAAATCAATGAAGCAAGTACGCGATTAGAGCGCAATGTGGCGCCCAAACAGATTGAGGACCATTCCTTCGCTATCAAAGAAATAGATTCAAATAGGCAACCTGTCCACGAAGGACCAGCTAAAGCAAAAAAAACCACCCGATCACATAATACGAGCAACACTCGAATTCGTCCTCAAATGCAAGAAAGGAACCCAAACTTAAGCTCGCTGATGAATAATGGCGTCATCTTTGCCCACCGACAAGCCAAAACACACGAGAAACAAATAGAAGAAATAAAAGCCCGGTCCCAAGAAATGTTCGGCGGTTTCTTTGAAGAAGTGAATTCAATGCCGTTGAACCCACTTAAATCACCTCGCTCTATCAGTGACTCGAAAACTGTAACCGCGAGAGTGTCCCCACAACCCAAGGCAGTCACAAAGACCGTTCCAGCTGTGTCCTTTTCGGAACCCACCGTACCCTTCTATGCAACACGCAAGACGACGCAAGAGAGCAAGCCATGAAAAGCAAGCAAACAAAGATCGACTGGCGAGATTATGCTACACCTGGATCGAGGGAAAGGCCACAGCTGCATATTCCAGTACTGTAATTGATCATAATCTATCTGCAGGTCCGAACGTAGCACATTTTTTCTTCTTCCTATTTAGTGTTTGCATTCGGTGTATTCTTTCTTACTGGCTGTGAACCGAACAATATTATTAATAATAATTACTCTACAGTACGTAACAAAAAATAAATACAGTAGGAAGCAAATGATCGCACACATGTAGTTTACTAATAGTTCTGTTCGGGACAGATGTAGCAACTGAATTTCCGCCGGTGTCATCAGAGCAGACATTTGGTGTGAAAAGCACTGGCTGGTCAACTGGTACACTAGTTTGAATTATGAATTAACAGACGCAGGACCGCAAGAGTGGTCTTGATGACCGTCAACGAGAATAAAAGTAACCCAGCAAGCATTAGCTCAAAAAGACTGTTTTGTTTCTTTTACAGTAGTAAGTCATAAACCGACAACGTCTCGAAACAAATTTAAAATGACAAATGGAAAGATTTCATTCATCCTGTTGATTGCCAATCTCTTTTTGATGGCATTGTGCGTGCCCAATGTTAATGGAAAAGTAATGTCACCCACGACAGCCTACCGGAGCGAGGATGACTTAGACCCACCACAGGAACGCCAGCTCAAGAGTCGAAAACGAGGAGCTCCCAGGCCTACAAGCTCTGAGCGCCAGCGTCAACGAGACGCTGACGAAGCGGCAAGGAAAGCAAAGAACGAAGCAGAAAAGCGTAAACGTGACGCCGACGACGCTGCAAGGAAAGCAGAGCGCGAGGCAAAGAAACTTGCCCGGCAGCAAGCAGAAGAAGCTGCAGCGGCATTGCGGAACCAGAAGCAACATGAGAGATTCTGCGAACGAATTGCTAAACAAGCGCGTGACGACGAAGAGGCTGAAGCTCGCGGGAAGAGAGGTCGAGGATCCTTTGGTCGTAGCCGCTCCAGCAAACGCCTGGACCACACATTTCGTCGACACGATCGAATTTTCACTCACGCACCTTGTCCAACCGAAGCCCCAACGGCCACTGACGTTCCTGTCGCAACTCCCGATCCTACCAGTACTACTGCTACTCCCACCACTTTGGCCCCCACCGTAACTACGCAAGAGTGCGCCGAGAACCCCAAGGACGTTGCGATCAACGTAGATGTTCAGATCCAGTACGATGGAGATGCTGTAGTGGACTGTGACAGTGACGCTCAAGATGAGCTCATCAGCACAAACATTCAAGCTGTTCTTAACGAGCAATTTGGAACGCGTATTCCAGATTGGAAAGGAGTAGCCGCGTTTGGAGAATTCATCTTTGATGGCAACCAAGCGGTTGATAATTTGAAAGAAGCAGATGCTGTTGTCCGCCGCAATCTTCGCCGCAGTCGCAATCTTCAAGATGCAGCAGCGTGTCCAACTCGCAACGTCGATTGCTCAAGTGACGTCGCTGATTTGTGTCGATGGGGATGTGTAACAGCTACTACGACGGATTGTGGCGAACCCGCGTCGACAACGGACTCTTGGCCCAATCTAGCAGATGACATTCAAGTCCGTCTGGCATCACTTGGTTTCGCCTGTTTGGGAACTCCAGCAGAACTGAAGATCATTGTGAACGTCGCCTGAGAAAAAATAGGAGAGAGTAGATAATGTTGTATTCACACGCAATAAAAATATTTGGCTGTTATTTTGGTGCAGCTTTTTCCTAGGTCATCAGTAATCTCATACCTGGTAGAGTAGTGCTACTTGGAAATTTTTTTGATCAATGCATCTGATACCGTCTTTGCTCTGGTCAATAGACACGACTCAGTATCATCTTTTTTTGATTTTAAGATATTCTTTAACTTTCCTCACAAATCTCATGAGTGTGACGTGTTTTCGCTTGAGCACCATTCAGGACTCATCATCTATCACAAGATCGTCACTGAGAGATGGCCCTTGAAGCAATTTTTAAGACCTTCTCTATGAAAGGAAAGTCAGTATTGTACGTTCGTGCGAATAATCATCACCATCACAGACCATAATTTTATCCCCTCAAAATATTCCGACGATGAAACTCATCAATTCTCTTGCTCTCATGTTTACTCTCGCCCCCATCAGGTCTTCGGCCTTTGCTCCACTACGTGCTTTATCAACTCGTGCTAGTACCAATCTGTCCCGGACCCTTAGTTCCGAGGCCAGCGACGATGACGAGTACGATCTTGTTGTGATTGGTGGCGGATCTGGTGGTGTTCGTGCTTCTCGCATCTCGGCAGGATACGGGAAAAAGGTTGCCATATTGGAAACCCAACTGAAACACGGCGCTCCTAATTGGTCGGCTATTGGAGGAACGGTATGTTTTGCGTCCATTTTGACAATAAAGCTTTGGATTGTGTCAAATGTCACTAGAGATTGAGATTTCTAACATCAGCACTTGAACTTTCATTATTTCTGTGCTCCCAATTTCTATAGTGTGTCAACGTAGGGTGTGTACCAAAAAAAGTAAGTTCGCTTCACCATTGCTGAGGATTGGAGATTGGAGAGATGCGAGTTTTTGTTCTTGCTTAATTAATACAGCATCACCTCATCTAAATCTCCGTCTTTGTAACACCGTTTATCTATCGTCAATCTATAGCTCATGGTTTTCGCCAGCCGCTACCCCAGTATGATTTCTGAATCGTCAGGATACGGATGGGAAGGTGCCGGGCCCGGAAAGTTCAACTGGGATACCTTTATGGAAGCAAAAAATGCCGAGATAACTCGACTCAACAATGTTTACCAAAATTTTGTCCTCGGAAATGCCGGTGTGGAAATTATTGAAGGCCGCGGTGCACTGGATGGAAAAAATAAAGTCCTCGTCAAGGGTCCTGATGGAAACGTCATTCGTACACTACGTACTAAAAACACGATCGTTGCCGTGGGAGGGTGGCCCAACAAACCCGATATTCCTGGCGTCGAACATACTATTACGTCCAACGAGATTTTTTATTTGGAAAAGCAACCAAAACGCATGGTCATCGTGGGAGGTGGATACATTGCTTTGGAATTTGCGCAAATCATGGATGGACTTGGTAGTGACGTTACTTTAATGTACCGTGGCGATTTGTTCATGCGAGGCTTTGATCACGATATGCGGGAACTTATCAGAGATGAAATGAACGAAAACACTGGAATCGATCTGCAATTTAATACCAACCCTGCTGAAATTATCAAGAACGACGATGGATCTTTGACCGTAGTTACCGAAAACGGAGACAAGGTAGACTGTGACTGTGTTTTGATGGCCACTGGACGAAATGGAAATATTGATGGATTGAACTTGGAGAGCGCCGGAGTTGAAACGAAAGGAAGCTTCATTCCTGTCGATGAATACTCCAGAACCAACGTTGATAACATTTACGCTGTCGGGGATGTAACAAACCGCATTGCGTTGACTCCAGTGGCACTAATGGAGGGCCACCGCTTGGCAGATACTGTCTTTGGAGGTATGGATCGACCTGTTGATCACGAATTTGTCGCATCGACTGTGTTTACAACGCCGGAAGTTGCGACGATTGGATATACTGAGGAGCAGGCTGCTGAAAAGTTCAAGGACATTTCTGTTTACAAGACAAAGTTTCGACCGATGGCTCATTCGTTTCCGAAGAAGGAAACTTACACATGCTTTAAGATTATTGTGGAGACCAAGACTGACAAGGTTGTTGGAGTGCACCTAGCTACGGATTCTGCTGGTGAAATGATGCAGGGAATTGCTGTGGCTGTAAAGATGGGTGCTACCAAAGCTGACTTTGACGCGACTATTGGTATTCATCCAACCTCTGCCGAAGAGCTGGTAACTATGAGAAGTCCTTCGTATCACTACAAGAATGGCAAAAAAGTGGAGGAAAAGGAAGCTGTGACGGCTTAAAATCCAGAGAAATTGTACAAAGGACAGGAAGAAAATCCAATACTAGTAGGCTCCCTTACATTCGGTGATTATCGATGGAGGCGTGTGTAGTGGAGTACATTCTTTCATTTCTGCTGATCAATACTAGCTAGTAGTAGATTAGTACATTAGTAGTAGTCCAGTTGTAGTAGACTGTCCGGAGAGCGGAGAGCATACTACTACTAGTAGGTTTGTTGGAGATGTTTTTATCTGCGCCTTCGATAAGGAAAAGGATAGTGACTAGAAAGCAATCCTGGATGGATATTATGCCAGTCATTAATCGCATAAAATGAGACGATGACTTCCATTCGTTTCCCGTCACCACCAACAAACCAAGTCAACGACAAACTAGGCGACCCTGGACGACGAGAAGTATGATACAAAAATCAGTCTTAACGTTCCACATTGTTTTGGAGTATTACATGTTTGTCTATTTTAAGATGAGATCTATTCAGACGAGGTCAGGGATACGCTGGTGGCCGCCGATATGGCTGATCTTTCTTATTGGCGGAGCCGCCGATGCTGTCCGAACGGGGCCCGGGGAACTTTCTATGGGAGAGGCACAATCTTCTTTTCGAAACGGGGTCAACGAAACAAGAAGGATTCTTGATGTCGAACTAGAAAACAGAGATGTCATTCCAACTATTGAGTCGCAGTTGGTTTTGCGGCATCGACGGCTTTCGTCCAAGAGCAAATCCAAGAGCAGCAACAGCAGCAGCAGCTCCAGTACACAGCTTCGACGCTATGACCAACCTCGTAGTAGAGAACGATACATACAACGATGGAGGGAAGAAAATCAAGAAAGGAATCAAGAAAATCTTCCTGTTATAGTCATCAACAGCGATTCGAACATGACGAGCTTTCCGACGATCGGCGGAGTGACAACCCCATCGCCTGTGCCGCTGAGCCCAGCAGCAACGATAAATCAACCTCCTACAGCGCTGCTTCTTTTATCACAATCAACGATGCCACAGCCTTCTTTGCCTACGCAGCCTCAAGTGGAACCGAGAAGCATTGATTACGAGGCCCGCCGGAAGGAGAGGCAAGATCAACGCAAGGAAGAGAGAGCACAGCGAGCGGCCGAGATGGGTCTGATACCGATCAGAACATCAAGTCCCGTTTTTTCATCTGTTGAAGCACCGACTCCCGTACCAGCAACGGTGCTACCGACGCTTGCTAATGATTTGAACATGACTCCCTCTGGCCTTCCAAGCATTCCGGACACTACGTCCGGTCCAGCAGCAACCAATCCAACGACGAATATTCCGACAAATTCCTCAGGAGTTGAGACTGTAGATCCATCTATGAATGCTTCTACAGCTATTCCGTCTCTCCTCTTTCCTTCGAGCTCCCCGCCTGATACCAGTACTTTAAATTCTACGATGGTCCCAGCCAACAACGTGGAAGGCACACTAGCACCCAACAACACCAACTTATTTCCACCAACCGGCAACGATACCGATAATAACCTGCCTCCAACCACAGGGATACCATCTACAGGAGTTCCTGCTGAAAATACGACGACAAATGTATCACTCCCTCCGCTCATTATTCCGCCAGCACCGATTCCCGACGATGGGAATGGCACGACAGTTGGAAATGCTACTGCTGCTCCTTCCGTTGTATCCAGCACAACTGTGCCTGTTATAAACAGTACGGGTCCACCTGTAATTGGTACCACAGATCCTAATGCAACAATTACTCCTACTGCTCTGCAAACACAACCAGCTTCCACTACGGGCCCAATGATCAACAATGGTACAATTGGTCCCATCTTTGGCACTACAGCTCCAATCAATACAGTCTCTCCAACTGCTCTAGGAACTTTTGCAGCTTCTACTGCAAACCCCATTATTAACAATGGTACAATTAGTCCAATCTTTGGCAGTACAGCTCCAGTTGCCACAGTTCCTCCAACTGTTTCAGGATCTTTTGCAGCTTCTACTGCAAACCCCATTATTAACAATGGTACAATTAGTCCAATCTTTGGCAGTACAGCTCCAGTTGCCACAGTCCCACCAACAAGTCTTGGTACTCCTACAGCTTCAACAACCAATCCAATTATTGACAACAGTACCTTTGTGCCTATATTTGGCAGTACAGCTCCAGTTGCCACAGTCCCTCCAACTGCTTTAGGAACACCTGCAGCTTCTACTGCAGGCCCCATTGTTAACAATGGCACCTTTGCTCCTATAATTGGCACTACAGCTCCAGTTGCTACAGTCCCTCCAACTGCTCTAGGAACTCCTGTAGCTTCAACAACCAATCCAATTATTGACAACAGTACCTTTGCTCCTATATTTGGCACTACAGCTCCAGTTGCCACAGTTTCCCCAACAGGTCTTGGTACTCCTGCAGCTTCTACAACAAACCCCATTATTAACAATAGTACAATTGGTCCAATCTTTGGCACTACATCTCCAGTTGCTACAGTCCCTCCAACTGCTCTAGGAACTCCTGTAGCTTCTACTACAAACCCAGTTATTAACAATGGTACCTTTGCTCCTATAATTGGCAGTACAGCTCCAGTTGCCACAACCCTCCCAACAGGTCTTGGTACTTCTGCAGCTTCGACTATGGTACCAATCACTGATAACAGCACTATTCCACCTGGTATTGACACCGCAATTCCAATTGCCACACTCACTCCCACTGCTTCAGAAACTCAATCAGCTTCTACTGTAGCACCAATTTTTGGCAACAATACTGCTCCACCCATTGTGGGTACCACAACTCCTTTTGGCACAGTTGTACCAACTGCTCTGGGAACACAACCCATAGCTGGGACTGTACTGCCCTCTACTTTGGCTACACAAGCATTAACACTTGTACCTGCCAACCAAACTCCAAGTGCAACATTCACTCCAACTTCTTTGGCAACACCAGCAGCTACTACTGTCTCACCTGTCAACAATGACAGCACCATTGCCCCCATTACAGCAGTTCCAACCAATGCAAGCAGCAACGTTCCTACCACTGCACCTTTTGCTGGTACCAACAGTACCACTCCTGCAGCACCTGTTGCAAATACCACTACTGCTACTGCCGCACCATTTGTCAACGGCACTACTATTGCACCAAGTCTTGGTACCGCAGTTCCTACCCTCGCAAGTAGTATCACTACTACTACTGCTGTGCCTAGCACTGGTGCCAACAGTTCCACTACTGCAGCACCATTTGACAATATCACCGCTACTATTGCACCCACTATCAACAACATTACCAATTCTCCTATGTCTGGTACCGCAGCTCCTACCGTTATGAGCAGCAACACTACTGCTGCTGTGCCTAGCACTGGTGCCAACAGTTCCACTACTGCAGCACCATTTGACAATATCACCACTACTATTGCACCCACTATCAACAACATTACCAATTCTCCTTTGTCGGGTACCGCAGCTCCTACCGTTATGAGCAGCAACACTACTGCTGCTGTGCCTAGCACTGGTGCCAACAGTTCCACTACTGCAACACCAATTGACAATACCACCACTACTATTGCACCCACTATCAACAACAATACTAATGTGCCAATATTTGGTACTTTAGCTCCTACCACTATGAACAGTAGTAATACTACAGCAGGAGCTGTCAACCAGACTCAAGCTGTGCCACTTCCACCAAATGCTACTATTGCAACACCAATTGTTGGCAACAACACTCTTGCGCCCATCTTAGATCCTGCCAATATAAGTAGCAGCATCACAACTGCTGCTTCTCCCTCTTCTTTGGACAACACTACAGTGCCAGTAGTACCAGCTTCACTACCACCTACCAACCAGACTGTAGTTACAACCCTGCCTCCCGATACAACTGCACGCAACATCTTTCTTCGCGGGAGTACAAGAAAGTCTGAATAAAGAATGGTGCAGAAATGGGACTATAAGATGGACTACAATTTCATAAATTAGAACAAAGCATACTACAAAAAAGTAAAGAATTCTTGATCCGTAATTTACCACTCTTGGTGTTACCTTTACAAGATTGATGCTGCACAACCAGAGCCTGGAAATAAGCATGAGTCGAGAGTGTATTATTCCATGTGCATTTGAATAGCCTGTATATATTGCTGTGTTTAGTGTTATTATCCCCGAGTGCACTCCTCAAACCCATGTACATTTAGTACTCATTTCTATTCACCAATTTGCTTCTTTTTCAACCAATACAAGTGCATTGGCATGTCTTTGCACATGGATCATCCAACCAAAAAGTAGCAAACACTATAAAGTACTCAATATTCGGATTAGTGCCATTTTTAGCTTCCAAGCATTGATTCGGGGTTTTTCACCAAGCATTTACACTAAGGTTACGCCTTTGCAGTGCCCAGGGCGCGCCAAACCTCCTGCCTCCCCTGTTCGTCTGCAACTGCTGTCCATCTTTTGTTTTAGCTGAAGTGATGAAGGCAGAGAAGCTTCCAAGGGTCCAAGGCCTGGACAAAAAACTTAATAATTATTTATTGAAAACTACTAGACTAGCTAGTAGTAGAGAGCACTAACTATGAAGGACAGGGCACTCGCTATGCTCGTTCTGTGGAAATCTTTAGGGCGTCTCCAGATGTCAGGCGAAGTCGGCAAGTGTGCGACGGAATTCGGGTTCTCATTGCCTCCACATCACGTGAAGAAAAAATCAACGAATGCCCGTGGCTTCACACCACCACCACCCTTGATGTACCGTACAGTACGGTACTTACCCGGGGCGTACGTACCCATACCAACGAAAATCCCACGAAGGAAGGGAAGGAAAAGAGAGGCAGCGCACAACTACCTGACCAATCTGCTCATTATTATTTATTCTGATAATTGGCCAAAACAGGAAACATAACAATGGCCGATGCTCCTTCCTCATCTGCTCCTCTCAATTCGCATAACCGAAAAGGCAGCATTGGACTGTCGCCGGTGTGGAGTGAGCATGTTGGCGATACGGGCAAAGGAAAAATGACCAGGCATGCCAGTGACGAAGCGATCGCCTCACCCAGAGTTACCGGACGAGGCATTGTGGATGTGGACCTGCAAGAAATTGCGTTCTTTCCGCTGTTACCTGCGGCAGCAGCTGCTGTTCCTAGGAATATTGGCAGAGTAGAAAGAAACGAAGAAGAGGATGTTCCCCCAATTATTGACATTGAAGGTGTCAGGAACGTGTTGGAAAAGCAAGCCACAATGACGGACGACACTGTCGCTGCCCAAGCCCCCGACAGTGAAAATAGCGACCATTCCGTGGTCAGCAGCAGTGACTCCAAATATTCAGAATTTTCGGAAAATACAGCTGGAAGTAGGTTTGCTGCTGTCGCGTTTTTGGGCTACTGTTTATTGTATTATTTATTCGCCTTCGGTCGTTATTCTGTTTTGCTGAAAAAGTGGATCTGACCGTTGATCTGTTCTACGTGCGAATACGAACAAAACTTATATATAAAGGCATTTGGGAAGATGTGCCATTGGCCAAACCAGATGCTATTCTTGGTATAGCTCAGGCGTTTCAAAGCTCTAAGGACCCACGCAAGGTGAATGTCTGTGTCGGAGCCTACCGCGACGAAAATGGTAAACCGTGGATTTTGCCCAGTGTACGAGAAGCAGAGCGTATTTTGTGGGAAGATCCCAGTCAGAACAAAGAGTACTTACCAATTGCTGGTGATCCAGACTTTGTCAAGGTTGCCCTGCGATTCGCATACGGCTCTGAGTTTCCCATGGACTGCTTGGCAGGAGTACAAACTCTATCCGGAACTGGAGCATGTAGGGTTGGAGGCACATTTCTTTCGACCTTCTGGCCGAATCATCCAATCTACTGCCCCAATCCAACCTGGGGCAACCACATCAATATTTTCAAAGAGTGCGGCTTGGACGTTAGACGCTACCGGTACTACGATAAGATTGCTAATGGGTTAGACTTGGTTGGAATGTTGAGGGATATTCAGAGGGCACCCCGCGGATCCATCATCCTCTTGCATGCATGCGCCCATAACCCAACTGGTTGTGATCCGACCATTCATGAATGGAAACAAATAATTTCCATGATTGCGCAGCGTGACCATGTGGCCTTTTTCGATTGTGCTTATCAAGGGTTTGCTTCTGGAGATGCGGAAGCAGATGCAGCACCCTTTCGGTATGCAGTATCCCAGCATGTGCCCATTGTCCTTGCTCAGAGCTTTGCCAAGAACTTTGGATTATATGGAGAACGGTGCGGTACATTGAGTGTTGTTGTGGGGGACAAGGATCAGAAGGAAAAAGTCTTGAGTGAATTGCGCTTGGTCATCCGCCCTATGTACTCAAGTCCGCCACGACATGGTAGTTCCATTGTAAAGACCATTCTTTTGGATGAGAAGTTAAAAACGCAGTACTACGAAGAATGCGCCAGCATGGCAAAGCGGATCCAGGCTATGAGAACAAAACTAGTTGATACGTTGGTGAATGTGACTGGCAGCAAGCATGATTGGTCTCACATTACAAGGCAGATTGGTATGTTTGCCTTTACAGGCCTCACACCAGAGATGTGCCGTCAGCTTACAGATGAGTATGCAATCTTCTTGACCACCAATGGAAGAATCAGCATTGCTGGATTGAATGACAGCAATATTCAGTATGTTGCAGAAGCAATTCACTCAGTCACTGACGGCAAGAGTATGAAGCCACCTATGGCGCAATAGCTGTGAACGTTACTCTCACAATGACTTACATGGGCATGGTGCATCTGAGTTTCTTAAATCAATTATCTCATGAACGACCTTGAAATTGGTCACACTGCTTGTACACGGCTTATTCCGCTAACGCATGTTTGGTAACGAAAATGAAGTAAATAAGCATATTCTAGAGTTTGACGTGTAGCTAAAAGAAAACATGAAAGGAATACATTTAGTCGAATCATTACAGTAGCTAAAAGAAAACATGAAAGGAATACATTTAGTCGAATCATTACAGCATGTTTACAGTTTTAATCAATTCACAAAAGCTCGTTGCCACGTTCGTTCGTATACAAAAACACCTCGAATTTTCCAGTAGGCTTCATCCAACTCTTTAGGTTCACTGGCAATGTATGCGTTGCAGGTATCGAATTTCTTTGCCTCTGCTGGGCAATCCAGTTGAAAGCGATTTCCAGAGACAGATCCGCAAAATGCCAAGTTAAAGACCAATCTCATGTTCTTAAAATGGTTTGCTGGACAGTTGGTCCCGTCTCCTGAAGTCCAAAACAGCAATTGTGAGGCACAATAAACTATAGTAGCTTAAAAAATTACAACGTCAATAATAACAACTGGTGATTTTGCGAGAGAATTGCACTTACCTATTGCGAAATAGCCGTAAGGAAGCGGCCAAAGATCCGGATTTGGCATGACTCGTTGACCTTCTGGCAGATTGGCCGTTCGAATGGCATCTCTCATATTGTTTGGGACTTTTTTGTGAGGAGTAAAGACCCATGTTCTCATATGTCGATAGACAGGATCCCATTCTAATGCGAAAACACCGCCCCCTTTCTTGTTCAAGGGAATTCCCAAGGTATCATTGTTTTTGTTTACGGCGACACAACCCTGATTAAGCCACTGGTGCGGATCGTAGACGAAACAGTTTTGAGCGTACCGCATGGTCATGTCTGGAATACCCGTCTTTTTATCGGGAATGCCAACCGAAGGATCCCATTCTCCCGTCATGGTGCCGGCAGGAATGTCGTCCATGACGCAACCTTTGGTCGTATGCAACGCGGTCTTGGCTTGCGACTGGAAATTGACTCCTTCCACAATATCGATTTCACCATTGACAGGCCAATTTGCTTCGTCCGTCAACCAAAAGGCTGGCCAGACTCCACAACCAGCAGGCATGTGTCGAACATCAATAATGAAAAGTCCTCGATTGAAGCGTCGTTTCCCTTCCAATCGAATGGAATCCCGCGGTCCAGCTTTGGTAGGTCTGGATCCCATATAAATGAATGGTTCTGTTTTCGGTGCACTCGTAGAAATAGATGACACTGATGGTTCAACATCCTTGACAGTGTCATTGTTGCTCAAACCATTTTGCGTTTCCGTTTTTGAGTCTTCTTCCTTTTGCGCATAAAAATCCAAAACATCTTCTTCATACGTTACATTGGCCAGTCCTTTCACCCTTGCTGTTGCCTCGTTCACATACATTAGATAACCATTGGATCCAGCCGAATCGTGGCCTTCATAAAAGGTGTAAAAATCAAAGAATTCTGGTCCTTCCTGTAGGCATCGCATCGGATAGTTAGTACATTTGATAGTGATACAACAGTGCATGTAGACGTGGTTCATAGCATGATAAATAACAAGAAAAAACAATGAAATATTGGAACAAATCGAAGTATCCGAAAGATTTGCGGCAATCACACTGGATGAAGAAATTCGACATTAAACAAGGCAACAAGAACGTCCCAACTGACCTGTCGCTCTACGAGACGGTAGGGCCCTAGTGGTTGACTGGGAGGTCCAATAACTTTTGCACCCACATAAATTAGAACGGCCAAAAATGCAATCCCTCCCAATAACAACAACGCGACCATGGTCGTAAATCGACCACCAGCCTGTTTCTCGGCTCGAATCGATTTGCGACGACTGGCCGCAATTTCGAATTCCGGTGTCATCAAGTCGTGCAAGGATTCTCGTAGGATCCGATCGGCTTCTTCTTCATCATCATCGGGGACACTGAGCAATCTCATGGACAACCGTTCGACTGCAACCGCCTCTCGCTCGGAATCGTTGATGGTGGCATCTGAATTCGCGAAAGATTCCGACTTGAGACTTTGAAAGGCGGCCGTCGAAATATCCTCGTGGTTCAACTCATCCTGTTTGGAACTGTAATTGCTATTGTACGTGTACGTTGTTTCCAGAGGCTCCTGATCGGAAAAGCCAACGTGTTTACCGCTGGGCATTATTTTATTTCTTCGTTTTCTTTCCTCTTCTTGTTCGTACTAGGGCGGGAAAAGTGCAAATCTTAACGGCAGTTCAGCAAGTGTTCCTCAAGTGGTAATACTAGACCAAAATAGTAGGGAGGGAAGAAAAAATATGTTATCCAAAATGAAGATCTTGAGTTGGAAGATACCTTGCCCGTTGTGGTTTTACTCGAGTACTTTACTGGTTAGTAGTAGCTACTGGTATGAATCAGATGACTGCTATTATCTTAAATTATGCGAAGCGTGAGAATTCCAAGCGTACGTGTGCAGATGTTACCTGGTAGTAGACTATTATTGTTGTCTGTTACCAGGCCAGAAGAAGGTTTACTAGACCCTACTCTACTACAGTAGCTAGATTAACACTTGGCCCACGAGTACCTAGCTAGTAGTAGTACTCGAGTGCCAGGGGGGTATAGCTAGATATTACTGTAGTGGTAGCTAGTAGAGGCTGTAGATAATAATAATGATAATAAAATATCCCGAGAAGAATCTTAAGATCTTCCTGATGAATGACAGACCAACTTTGAACAAAAATAATGTTCACCTTACTGTAGCACGATTGATTTGCCACAACTCCTTGCTAGTCAGCTACTAGACTACTAGTAGAGCTACTCTTTGAATTATTATCCGACAAAAATTTATTTAATAAAAAAGAAACTGTCGATGTTCAAAGTCGTACTAAATATTTACTACTACTACTACAACTACTCTCTAGTACTGTACTCTACTAGTAGCTACTGAGTATCAGTAGTAGTAGTACCAGGTACTTACGTACCTGGTAGTAGTAGTAGCTAGGAAGTGATATTCTCCACGAATAGAGTGTAGTAGAGAGTATGGTACAGTACATCAAATAAATAAGAATAATATCAATCCCCTTCTTTTCTCCACTATTGCCATTACCTGGTTTATTACTATCTGCATCAAAACTCATGAAATGCAAGCAGGCGCAGCAATGACAGACTCAGCAGCAGAGAGTCCACGATTCAGTCGAATAAGAAGAGCACCCATCAACTATGCATTGTTGTCAATCTTCTTGGTACCCCTGGCGGCCACCACCTTTCGATTGGCATTGTTCATGATGAGCAATGATCATTACCACCATCACCCTCTACACACGTCCATACAACCGAAAGAACACGTTGATGCCACACAATTAACATCAAAAGATAGATCTGTCATGCCATCTGAACAGAGATCACTACAGCAACAGCAAAAAGCACAAGGCACTTTTGTTCATGGTGTTGCCTCCGGTGATCCATTGGCAGATGCTGTCGTGATTTGGACTCGGATAACAATAGATGACACCACCACCACCACCACCACCAATCAGCCAAAGGTTTCATGGCAAGTAGCTACGGATTCTGAATTTACCCTTGTCGTTGCCAAGGGCACCGAACGAACCTCGGCCGACCAAGATTATACCGTCAAAGTGGACGTTACAGGATTGAAAGCCTATCGCTTTTATTACTACAAATTTACCTATTGCTACACAGCTAACAATTGTGTGGACTCTGTGACAGGGCGTACCAAAACGGCACCGTCTCACACCTCTCCTAATAATGACGTAGTTCAACAGTTACGATTTGCAACAGTTTCATGCTCCAGCATCCAATGGGGATATTTTCATGCGTACGACCGTTTATCAGAGCGATCAGATATTGACGTTGTCCTGCATCTGGGTGATTATATTTACGAATATGCTAACGGAGAGTTTGGACAAGTACGGGACGGGGAGCCACCAACAGCGACAGTAACACTGGAGGATTACCGATTACGGTACGCCCAATACCGACGCGAAGCATCGTTGAAAAACTTGCATCAAAGGTATCCATTCATCACAGCATGGGATGATCACGAATTTGCCGACAATGCTGCCAGGGATCAAGCTCCCCCCGAGAGTCACGATTCAACGTTGGACGGATCCTGGATCGATCGACGGCGAGCAGCAGCCACGGCCTACCGCGAATGGATGCCCTTTCGTCCTCAGAAGACGAACGCCGATGGCAAGGCAATTAAAAAAGACAGACAAACCATCACAGTGCCCTGGAACTACAACTTGTACCGCTGTTTTCATTACGGAAACTTGGTGGATATATTTGTTCTGGACTCTCGGATTGTGGGCCGAGATCAGCAATTTGCAGGCCTTGGACATTTAATGTTTCTACCAGAATACTTTAGTGAGAATCGAGACATGCTGGGAACTACCCAAATGGAATGGTTGAAAGCGGGCCTGAGGTCATCCAACGCCAAGTGGAAAGTATTGATGCAAACCGTCATGTTTACACCTGTCAATATCATGGGCCTTATTGCCCACAACAGTGACGCCTGGGACGGCTACAACGCGGATCGCGCAGAACTTATGGGGTTCATTGTCGACAATGAAATTGATAATGTCGTTATATTGACGGGAGATATCCATTCCACGCTCATTGCAGATGTCCCCAAACAGCAGACAGCAGAAATCGAAACTTATTGGGATTGGGTTAGAAACCTTCCTGGTCGTTTGACTTTTTCACAAACCTACGAATCCATTGCAGTTGAGTTTGTCGTGACCTCGGTCAGTTCCGTCACAATTTTCGAATCTGGCTTTTTGGGCAATATTCCCTTTGGTACGAAAGTTGTCGATTTCATTCTCGGCACGGTAGGATTATATCTGAATCCTCACGGAAAGTACTTTGACACTCTCAATCGCGGCTATCAAATTATTGATTTTCAACCCGACAAAGTTCAAACGGATATTTATTTCACTGGGCCGGCAACAGAAGAAAAAGACACAATTTCAGCAGATCAACAGTATGAGATATCTTGGTTCAGTTTGGATGGAGACAACTTTTTGCAAATGAGCTCTATAGAAAGCGCCGTCCGTGAGGAACATCTTTACCAAGACACATTCTTTTAATGAGCTGTGCCCAAAATGTAGGGCAGGATCGACCAATAAAAGCGTCAACTCTTTTAGTACAGCAACAAACAGCAGAGTGACCTCGTCCCTGTTCTACAGAAGTTGGGCCTCTCTGCAGTGCACTTTATTCAAGAGGCAAATCAGCCCCGCCTTTTGACGCTAACATCAAGTGCCTTAAAGTAAGTAGAAGCAAACACATTGTAATTTTTAAGTATACACATTCATCTATCCAACTAATAATAGCTGAGTGCGACAATTTCGCTAGCGGAAAGATACTTTTCACATCATTCTGGTTAATTGAATTCATTCCACGGAACCAGATATCTGCGATGTTAAGAACGTTCAAGAGAAGCCTCTAGCTGATTTCCCCGGGGACTTTTCATCATTTTGCTGTTGCGAACCGCCTGTTCCTCTTGGCTCACTTTTTCTACTTTCCCTTTGATCCTGTTGTATTGGAACCTGGTCGATATGTGAGCCTGTGAATGGTTCTTGTTGAATTGGAGGATGAAAGAATTCGGGACGCTGCGGCAATGGCGCTGCTTGGCGAAACTGCTGGACTTGCGACCGCTCTTGCACGCGATTTTGCTCCCTTTGAAGTTCCAATTCCATCCCTAAGCGCTGGAGCTGTTCCTGTTCACGCAGCTGCAGATCGCGGCGCTGTTGCTCGAGTTTCTCCTGTTGGATTCTCAAGTTATGTTGTTGTTTTCTGTTAAGTTCCATGAGGTCTTTCAATCTCTGCTCCTGCAGGACTCGTTGTAGGTGATGCTCCTGAAGCTGCTGCGTCTGAGCACCCTGTAAATGAAGGTTTATATCATCAAGGCGCGGTGACAGCGCCCCAATTGTCTTAAAAGCTACATCAGGATCTCCTAATTGCTGTTGTTGCTGTTGCTGCTCAGGGTGATGAGCGCGTGGCATGGATGCCGCTGCAGGCATCTCGTCGGTCGATAAGGAATTCCACAACCAAGTATTTGAAACTTCAGAAAAATCACTGAAGCGACGAGTAGCAACCCCTGTCGCTCGTGTTGTGTCCACCTGCGAAGTTGTGACACCCGTATCTTGTTGCCGTATTGCTTGGTGCTCTGGCATAGTCGGCCAGATCGATTCATATCCCTGACGGTTTCCCCCAGCGGCATCGTCTCTTGGGAGAGAATGCAAAAGAACTTCCAAAGCAGATTGGTCCGGAGAATCCGTGAGACTGTCCGCAGCTTTCGCTTCCGCAGGCCTCCTTGGATCACTGCGTATGAAAGCCGACGTCGACAGCATCATCTCTCTCGTTGAAGAAAGGACTCCTGGTCTACTGTTGGGACCGTCGTTCGTATCTGCGACTTTCTTCTTCTCATCTGCATCCTCTTTCGTGATAGTTTCATCGGCCCAGTAGAAGTCGGGTTCGTTGTCTTCACTTTTGGGTCTTCTACCGCGCCTACCTTTGATCTTGGAGGGCGCGATGGACGCGGCCAAGTCAAGTTCACCGCGAATAAATTTGGGGTGGTAATATGCTGCAAGCAAGGAGCAAAATGTGGACATCGTGAGTTGAAGAAGAAAGACGAGAAGTACGCGAAGCGAATACGTGCACATCGTTACATCATTATTTGCACCAAGGTACTATTTGCCAGCTTACCTCCTTGGTCAGGACCTGAAATATGTTTGCATGATTTACGATGGAAGAGGGGAACGAAACTTTCAGTGGTGCTCGCCGGCGGTTAGATAGAACCAGACACTCCGCCCGTCCTCCAATGTCATAAACAGGACTCACCTTTTTTTGTCAACTTCCGAAAGCCGTAAAGGCACAACTGCCTTTGAAACGATGTGTACTTCAATCGACAAAACCACCTGTGATTAGACATCCGAGAAATGCGCAGGACGACAGAAGGATGTAAGCGAAGAAAGCGTTGATTCAGGAAACATTCTTGTTAAAATAAAGCACAACCAACCAAGATATTCCTCCTCCCTCAACAAAAACTCACTTGGTCAAAACTTTATCCACAAACACATCCGCATTGCGGATCATGAAAACCTTGCCATGGGGCTGCCACCCGATACTATCAGCCCCATCAGAGCTGCCGTTGCCGTCCTCCAAAGCACTTAGCATCATGTGCAAACGAGTCGGAAAGTGGTTGCCGTCCGTCTTGGCTTCCGCAGGTGCAGCGTTACCTCCGGACACCTCCGCCTCGCCTTTCCTTGGCATGATTGGATCCATGACATTCTATGGTTCTTGTTTGTGTGGTTGTGATGGCGTCTAAGAAGCACTAATTTAAATTTTGTTGCCGTATTCGTACTTCCAATACCAGTGCCTACCAGTAGTAGTTGTTAGTTGTTACTACCAGGTACCCGGCAGTAGACAGACTACCATGACAAATAATTTTTAAGGAGAGGGCAATTGACAGCAGGAAGAAATTGGAAATTGATAAAACTGAAGGCAATGAAAAAAAACCGAACACTCTACTAGTTCATTTAGGCTCAAACTTTGTACTAATAGATTTAAGAACTCAAGTATAAGGCGTACTAAGATGTCTGACTTCAAGGTTGGGTCATGTCATGAAAAATGTACTAGTACCTTGTACTTGTATCTCTATCGCTGCGCCTACTGATTAATTAACTGGTACCTGGTACCATTATCTAAAGACTGTCAACACTACTACCGGTAGACTGCTGCCTACCGTACTGTAGACCTCCCACCAGCCAGTAGCTAGCTAGTAGTACCATACTACCAGTACTCTAATGGGAGCTACTACTACCGCTCTAGTAGTAGTCCTTGGTAGGTACTGCTTACTTCGGGTACAACTGGTACCTGGTACCGGTGCTACTAATAGTTTCAGTACCGCTGTACAGTACCAGGGTACAGTACCTGGTACTGGTATCGAACCTCGTACCTGGTACGGTATGAATCCCCACCTGAAAAAAGCCTTTCGACGGTGTAAAGAGCAGGCATTCGGAGTGCGTACCAGGGTACCCGGTACGTACCACCTGGTAGTAGCAGTTCTGCACTTAACTATTACTTCTTTCGGTTGAACAAGCTTTTCGACAAATGAGAAGACTTTCTTTTCGAAAAATGGAAGCCATCCAATAATACTCTAACAGTACCAGGTAGTACTGTACCAGGTAATAGTACCTGGTACAGTACCAGGGTACCAGGTACTATACAATGCACAAGAGAAACGTATATGAGCACTATTCCAGTCGTCATTTGCGACAAGTCACTACTCGCCCCCATTAAGTAGCCGACAATTGTTTCTTGGCCGAAAAAGAAAGCGCGTCAGCATCTCCGGACCAAAAATAACTTGATTGAAAAAGCCTACCAGGTAATAATAGACTACTAGTAGTAGTGGTATGGTACCAGGTACTAGTACTCTCGCTAGAGAGCGGAAGGCCGAGCGGCTACTAGAGTAGCTACGGTAGCAGCTTTTTACATTCACATAGTACTTTGTACGCTACGGTAGTACCGTAGGAGGATTCAATCTAATAGTAATAGTACCAGGTACCAGGTACCAGGTACCAGGTACAGTACCTGGTACTGGTACCTGGTACTACAGTAGTAGACTACCTACCTGGTACAGTGGACTAGTAGTAGTAGTAGCAGGAGTACTAGTAGACTACTACTGTACTACTACTGTACTAAGGCTACTACTCCGAGTAGCTAGTGGTAGCTAGAACCTACTACTACTATATTTACCTGGCACCTATTGGTACTATCAGACACCAGGTACTAGACTACTCAGAAATCCAACATGTCTGGAGTAGACTAGTAGAGTAGTTAATAGCTAGCTACTCTCCAGTACTACTAGTACTACCTGTCTACTAGTAGTAGTCTACTAGTACAGTAGAAAAGTAGTGTATGAGCATAAGCGAGCCATTGGAACTTACCATACCAGGTGTACCATCAGGACCCCAGTACCCACCAAGGTATTGTACTCCGTAGCTGCATCCTGTAACACAACGGGAGATTCCGCTCTATTTCCTTGTCTAACTGTCTCAGTCTTAGTTGTGCTGTGAACATTAAATAATATTTACATTGCTGGTATCCCTCTAGTATGAGTTTTGTCCTGATTGATTCTAAGAAAAATTACTATTCTTTATCATTGTTGACAGCCAATGACATCATGCTGCCTATTCCAAAACAAATTTTAGCGTACCGCAAGTAAAAATTTCAGTTGAGGTGAATACCTGCACACATCTGAGCGTGCTTCGCGGGAGCGCGAAGACATCGCAAATTTTCGATTCCCTTGCGCTTGATGGAGGCCACAAAACGAGCACACTTGTTGTTGACGGTCATGAGTTTGACCGCTACGGTGCTGGTGTTTTTGTCGTTCAAGACAATTGGATTCCCCTTGTGACAAACGCCCGATAAAGTGCGCGTTCCTTGCTTCCTTGTTGCCCCAAACATAGAGCGTCGTCGCAGTCGCTTATCTGGGGATCGACCAAAGTGCTCAATCAACTCGTATAATCCCAGCATCAAGGCCAACGGTTCAAACTCATCATATTCGGCTTTGGATAAAGTATCGTACGCCGGAAGCGTATCAAACACAAGGTGATTCAGCAAAACTTCAAAAGTGGCGGGCGAGGTGTTGAGGTGAAGCGATCCATTTTGGCCCTCGACCCAATTGAGCTTGTCCATCTTTTTGAAGACTTCTATAGGAATAGAAAAAGTAGCCCCGGATACCATCACGTGAAAGCTATTGCGTCTGCATTTAGGTTGAATGGAACTATCAGGTGATGTAGATGGCACGGTCTTCTCTGAAAGAAAGGAGGTGATGGAGCCAGGCCGGGAGGGTAATTCCGTGGCACAGGTGTTGTCTCCAAAGGAGAAAAGATCAGTTTTCCCATCGTAGCTAAAATTGCTGAGGGAGGCAGAAATATCGAGGCTCGTCTGATACAGCTGTGCGTTTAGTACATCGTTACTGACGCATGCTAGGATTGAATTCATCGCTCTTGTTGGGTCGGGGTCCATTGTGGTTTGAACAGTTATAGGTAGTATGTTAGTGGACTTTGTCTTCCTGTTTTCAGTTTGCGCGATTTGTGATTGTTTTAGCGAAAGTGAAGCAAGCAGGGACAATCTCAAGCAAAGAGCCAAACGACTGCGTACTAGTGGCAGTGTGTCCGTGTTGCGTTGCCTTTCTGAAGAGACGTTTATTAGCCCACGTCTCGAGTTTTGTTGAGAACTCTCGCAGAAACAAATGATGAGCACAATTTTTCAGCAGACGCGCCTCAAACGCTACTATTTATTTAACCATTCAAAGCTGGCTCATTCTCAGCAGGAAGGTAAATAACGAACTTGACGTCAAAAGTCAAAACAGTCTACTACGTAGTGGGTATGGAAATAAATATTTTTATTAGATACATGTAATTAATTAAAATAATTCCAAGTCTTTGATAACTGATTGCAACTACCAGTACTGTTCTCAATCTTGAACATTATTATTCCGCATACTTGTATCTTTAAAGTACTTCAGAGCGAATGAGACATGTTATTTTGGTCAAATTTTGTCTTCCGACTAAGGACAGAAAAATGGCCAGAAAAACCAGAAACGTACTACTGTCTGTACTCCCCTGATTTTCCTGTCGGCATGGTTAATTATGTATCTTGGGTGATCCCTATTTATTCAATCTGTGTTCAGAGCAGAGTTGTGTTGCATTTAAATTTTTTAGCTGGATATATAGGAAACTTGTTGATCCATTATTGGTTCTGCATACCACTTTCCCATGACAGCCTTATTACCGGTACCAAGTCGAATTGTGCCTTCCTTCGCTATGTATACATTTCCCTTAATTCCAGGCAAGGACCCGCGTTCGGAAAGAGTATTGGGATTCGGTCGTTTTTCGTTCTTTTGCTTTTGTAGGTTTTGCGCAGCCAGGAGTTGCATGCGTTTTTGCCCTTGTACAAAAATGGAGGGAAGACTATCCGTTCGTTTTTCCCAAACTTGCTTTTCTTCGTTCCATTTCTTGGGTCCATATTTGATCTTGTTGATATTATTCAATTCTTCGCCCAATGCCCAAGCTTCATCTCGTGCTTCATAAAATTCCTGATTCAATTGATCCAATTCTTTTTGAGTGAAGACTCTGCCTTCGAGTGTGACGGAAGTTTCAGCGTCAATCCAGACGTCTCGCCTTTCCATAGCTTCTGGAAAGGTCAGCGATAAACTTAATTGCTTTTGATCGTTGGATAATTTCCAACTTCCACCTTGGATGGGTCGCACGACAGCACCTCCCGGCCCGGTAAAGCTTACTGTTTCCGTTTTTGGGACCACCACATTGTCGGACTGAAAGTTGAGAGGAATCTTCAAAGGCAAACGACAGCCCGAACGAGCCCAGTTAAAAGGCATCGACGCCAATGGCTCGCGACCAATATCGAGCACAACTCTCCAGGGGGCGAGTGTTGTGCTGTCAGCTGCTGCTGCGTGTGGATTGGTCTGGCTCTTGTACGATGCTGATTGCGGGTACGGTATGCTACTGAACGCTTTGGAAGCAATGGGCAGAGCCAGGAAAAGGACCATGGGAATTTTCATCTTGATTTATTTTGTTTTTTATTGTTGGTCGTATTATTTTCGGTGCTTTTTCGCCTGCTGTGTAAGAGTAGATAAATAATACAGCAATATTATAGCATGGACTATTTTTTGTCCTCCACACAACGAACATGAAACAATTGCCTTTACTTTGGAGTCAGGCTGAAAGGAGTCGTGGCAACATCGAAATGAATGAGTCATTCCCGCCACCAGCTAAAAAGAGGTGCGCGTACAAATTGCGGAGGGCGTAGTCTAGTAGTATGGATGTCTAGTAGTACACTACAGACTGTAGCTAGCCACCGAATTTTGGTAGACCCCCAACTCAAGCTACAACTCGAGTAGTAAAGTGGACTAGCTATCGTATTAGCTTGACTATCTCAGCAATCAACGTACCATAGTTGCGATCCCCGTAAAGTAGATGTTCCAGGTTTTTTACTAGAAGAGGGTCATAGTGTAGAATTTCGAGCAGCTCATGCTCAATGTTGTTGCAACTTTGTACCGTACAGCTGGCGCGGAATTCAGTGGTTTTAAGAAGAAGAAAAAGCAAATACAGCAGCGTGACTGCAGCAAAAGTCGAGGCGAACTAGCCAAAACCTACCGGACTAAGTCTATCAGTTTTGTAGTCTTCTGGCCTTTTTTCTTCAGAGGAGGCTTGGCGGTGGGGTTTGTTAGCCAAACATCTTGTGATACTTCAAAAAAATAATGATAGCTACGAATACTGGACATGGCTACTAGTAGAGTGTACCACAGTCGTAGCTGCAATGACAAAGCACTCTTTCAGAGCATAAGAAGTGGCATTTCAAAGTGACATTGACACTTCGTGGATTGACTCTTCGTGGCACCGAGCTGATGAGAAACTGAGCGACTTTTAGCATTTTCAATCCGGGTCCTACTCGTTAATTTTCGTTCGGCTTGCGTATGTCCAGTAGTGACGCAACAACAGCAAAGCAGCAGACTATTAAAAATAAATTACACCTTTTTCCACTGTCTGCTACTCCGGTACCAGGTACTACCCTGGTAGCTAGAGCAGTACTAGCTAGTAGTACTACTTCCGCATGAACAATTCTCAAGAATACTAGGGTCTAGTACTAATATTTTCGGAATAACATCGAAAAAGCAATTTTTAATTAATCAAGTCAGAGCCTCTGCATCTATAGCGCTGATTGACCACTAGAGTAGTAGCTACGTACGCAAGAGCATGGCCATGGTAGCAGCTAATATCACGATGGACGAACCTCAAACCCAGCATGTAGAAGAAGAACAAGAACAGGCCATGACAATGGAGGTTGTTGTCACTTCTAAATCTTGTGAAACATCCTCAGCTGCTGCTACTGCTGTTGCTGCAACGGCTACCATGGCCGCGTCTGCCTCGCAGCCACAGCATCAGGATCAACAAGCAGTTGCAGCGGAGTCAGAAACAGAAGGATCAGTTCCCCAGCACATTGTCGTTTCCGGCAAGGATGTAGCGGAAAAGGCGAGAAAGAAATCCCACCATGGTAGCTCCAGTAGTAAAGACAAGGAAAAGACTGTGAAACGGAAAAAGAGCAGCGGTAGCAAGCACAAGAGACATCATCACCGTCACCGTAACGTGGACGGAGACGGCTGCAACAAGTCCCTTGCTACTGATCCCAACAAAAAAGAGGAGACAGCAGATGAACGGCGAGCTCGTCGAAGACGTCGACGAGAACGGCGTAAACTCCGTAAGGCGAAGAAAATGGAGGAGGAGGAAGATAATGAAACAGATCCGGTAGTTCTCGCCAAACGTCGAGACCTGCTCTTGGCCGCAATGTGCGTAAAAAAGCAGCCTGATGTGGCACCCTGCTTTGTTTCCGGCTCGGCTTCGTTGGACAAAAACCCGGTATTTCAGAGCAACTGCAAGCGCAATCCACAACTGGCCAAAATATCGAGTTTTTCAGCCTTGAACAATCAAAGTCATTCGAGTTCCTACCAATCCTTATACGATCATAGTCACAGTAGTTGCAGTGGCAGTCGTACTTCCTTGGCGGCGGGCGCTGAAGGCAGTAGTTCGGGAAAGTTGAGGGCGGCGGCGGCAGAAGAAGGGTCCGAACAGGGGGATCAGAAACCAGCAGCCATGTCACTTGATACGGCTGCAGGAGTTGCTGCATCTGCGACGGCGTCGGGAAGAATCTGTTCGTACGATCAATTTGTCCACTTTGAGGTTTGACCGACGTGCTTTTTAACACACGATATCACCTCTCTTTTTGGACAAGTACTGATGAAACTAGAACGAACCAATCTTGCCTTGCATACAGAAATACTTACTTTGTGTCTTTGGAGCATGAAGCGAAGAAAAACCTCTCTATCGGCCCTCGCGATCGCAAGAATTTGAATAGCACACCATCTTTCGATCGAATCTGCCTATTTAAAAATTTTCTGGCAGCGGATTGAGCTCTCATACTCAAGATAAAAACTTACTGATTCAAGTTGAAAGTCTGATATCTACCTTGTCGAAAGGTGTCGAGAGGAATCCATCCATTCAATGACTGCGCGCGTCCTCAAAAGCATGCAAAGTACACGCGTGCGGGGGATACCAGTTGCTTTCGGGTTGCAGATAAACATGCACATTAACTATGGTAGCGGTCCTTGTCATGTATCTAGCCGCATGCATGGTAATCTGAGAAAGCGTGGACTAGATGCCGCCAATCTCAAAGAGACCTGCAGGCGCCACAGGAACTCGACCGCTCTTTGCTCTCTAGCTAACAACTATCGTTAGCTGGTTATTCCAAAATAGCTTGCTAGTAGACGAAAAAGGACAACAACCAGTAATTATTACTACTCTACTTACTTCTACTAGTAAGTCCATGTCCAGGCTGCCTTAGCTTTTTGTGTTATGGACTACAGTATCCTGCATGAATATGTAGTAGCCTAGACCCGCCTGCTACTAGAGAGTACTGCTGCTGTAGACTAGTACTACTGTAGTAGCTACTGTAATCGAGTACGAGTAGGTATACTACTACTAGTAGGCTGGCTACAGTAGTTACTACTATTCAATAGTAGTAGTAACTAAACTAGTACAAGTTGTACTAGTTTAGTACTACTAGCTACTGCTGGCTGGTAACTGGCACCACCAGCAGTACTACTACTCGAGTACAGTACTATTCGAATGCTGTTCCCTACCCCGTCGGCATGAAAGTGAGCGAGGCGAACCTTCCCATCGAACTGGATGTGAGTCAGAATTCCGATACTACCATCACTTCGATTTAGATTCATAGATCAATCGCGTTCACTTTCTCCTTTCTCGCGTTGTTGGCTATTCTACAATTCTACATTCTATAGCTCCACAGTATCTTGATCATACGAGATTCTTAACCAACTAGAGTGCTGAGTTATTATCAAGCATTTAGAATTAATCAACCGCCATGAACAACCGTATCACGAAACAGGTCTTTCGCTTTCGCTGGTCGTTATTTCTGGTATCATTATTGGCACGCATGATAATGGTCGTATCTGCTGCTTCCTCCTCCTCTTCTTTTCAAAATGTTTACGGCGGCACACTCCAGACCTGTTCTACTGATGGCATGGCTTTGACAGGGTTCACTCGCACAGGATATTGTGTTGACGAAAATGACGATGAAGGATCTCATCACATTTGTTTAGACATTGCGAGCACCAACAATGACGACGAAACCAACTTTTGTACCGTCACAGGACAGAGCGATTGGTGCTCGTACGAGGAAATGCCATGCCACGAAGATTCGACTCAATCGGCCTGTCCTGTTGAGCAATGGTGTGTGTGCCAGTGGGCCTTTGCGAGTTACTTGGAAAGTCTGGGTGGTTGTGATCAACTTCCAACTACTTTGGTGTGCGAGGCCATTAACCTCCAAGCCGTCTTGGCGTATCAATCCCAGAGCAGTACAAGCAAATACCAAAACGCACTGGACTGTTTGGTCGATCGATGCGGCCTTGATTTGAGCAATTCCAAGATCTCCTCCTCCTCCTCCTCCTCCTCCTCCACTGCAAGAGGTAAATTTAGGAGGGTTGTTGGTGGCATGACAGGATCCTGGATCTTGGCTGTGATGACAGCACTTGTTTTGATTGTAGGAGTAGCCATTCGGTACCACCAGAGACAAAAAGAGAGGGGAAATAATAGCACGGAGAACAACAAAACGGAGCCTTTTGTGGCGAGCTACGGGACGGCAGCTTGAGCAGGACGTCGTTATTGTATGTTCGGTCGGTTTTGTCGGCCACGAAACACGACATGCTGTTTGTTTGTCAAGAGATTCCTAAAATATCATGAAGTCAATGGAGTATGTTAGTTTAGATCTACTCCTTCACATATACCCCTCCTCTTGCTACCTGCTGTAGTGTACTATAGTAAGGCTACCACAGTACTAGCAAGTAGGCTGGATCTACACTACTTGCTACTCGAGTACTAGCTAGTCTAGTAGTAGACTAGTAGAAAGTAGAACTACCTAGTAGACTACTCGAACACAAGAACCGAATCAACCTCCTGTGGGGTGATTCAGCATGCCTGGGTGGAGTCATGGGGTCTTGCTAAAATTTGGGTCTTTTCTGGTCCGAAGTCTGACCGAATGATGGTGAATAATATCCAACTTAAAAAAATAAAAACAACATAATAAACAACGATACTCTACAACTGTTCAAGTGGAGGTTCCATTAAGTTCCGACTCATTACATACTTACTGTTGCATAGTAGGAGCAGCCCTCTTTCACCGATTGAACTACCACCTGTCCGTCGATTGAAGAGAATTAAAAGCAAGCATGTCCTCCGACGACTTTTTTAAATCCATGGGGACGTCTCCGCCAGCCAAAACTCGACCTGTGACTTCTGGTCCGGCGATAACAACAGCAACTTCAGTACCGGCTCGACCTCCTGCTCCTCCTAAACCTCCAGCTCGGAGAACTGCTCCGCCTCCTGCTCCAGGACGAAATCCTTCGGTAACGTTGAATTCAACTGCAGGTGGTAGATCGATGACAGCCGGTCGCTCGGTTGTCGGTGCAACACGTCCCGTCACCGGCACAACGGCAAGTGCAGGACGGACTACTACAGGCAGTGTTGGCAGTGCCGGAAGAACGTCCATCGCCGGTAGAACCTCCACTAATACTACTACCGCCGCCGCCGCTGGAAGATCCTTTGCTGGACGAACCAACACAAGTAGCGGAGGTCGCATTGCGGGACGAGGAACAGCCAGTCGTCCTCGACCTTCGGCTCCACTGGGAGCTCGTCTTCCTGCTGCAGCTCCTGCTGCTTCGGCCACAACGACAGGAGGTGGTTATTACGGAGCTGGTGCCAACAGAAGTACACACTTGGGCAGCAGCGGTGTTGGTGGTGCTAATCCATACGCATCCGGAGGATCTGCAGCACCGGCTGCTACTTCGTCCTCGTCGGACTGGTTTTCTCAACCATCGTCATCGAGTACGACAATTTCCCAGCAACCACAACAGTCTACTAGCGGTACCAGTAGTGTCAATCAATGGCAACAACCTACAGCTACTGCAACCTCGAATAATAATATTAATAATAATAACAATATAAATCAGTGGACACAGCCTTCGCCCATGGAACCTGTCACTGCCAACCAATGGCAACAACCCAGTCAGCAGCAACAGCCAACAGTAGCACAAAACTTGGGGTCCAATTTCTTTTTGGACGGAGCCATGTCACAGAATAACAGCAATGACAGTTTGACCAATGCGGGTGGCAGTGGTAAAAACAGCATGACAAAACCCTACTCTACCAATTCTATGGAATATCCCGATTTCGAGAATGAACCACCGTTGCTGGAAGAAATCGGCGTCAACATTCCTCATATTTGGACCAAAACCAAAGCCGTCATTTTGCCGTTTCAAAAGTTGCACGGACAGACCATTCATCTCGATCCGGCCATTATTGTGGAAGATGCCGATCTGGCAGGACCGCTCATGTTTGCCTTGGCATTGGGTGGTGAATTGCTCATGACGGGCAAACTTCATTTTGGTTTTATTTATGGCATTGGTTTAACGGGCTGTCTAAGTATGACGTTGCTTTTGAATCTGATGTCACCCAAGGATGCCATTAGTGTTTGGACCGTTACCAGTATCTTGGGGTATGGTCTCCTACCCGTGAATGTCCTGGCGGCTGTCAAGATATTGTTGGTCAATCTGTTTGGATTGGTAACCTTTGGACGGATCTTGGCGTTGGTGGCCATTTTGTGGAGTACCGTGGCTTCGACGAGATTGTTAGAAGTTGGATGCGGAATGCGAAGTCAGCGATATTTGATTGGATATCCCATTGCCTTATTGTATTCCGCCTTTGTACTCATGACCATCTTTTAACGGAAATCTAGAAAGAGAAAGATATATGCACAGTAGATGACGGTAAAGGATATTTGAATACTTTTTCTCTGAGCATGTATGCACAGTAGAAGTTGTTCTCAATACTTCGTCTCTTCTTGCTTTGACAGCGAGTCGGAACAAAAGCACTCAAGCAACAACCGAATTATACAAAAAGTTTCCTGTTACATTATTACTCCCCTTCCAAGTTTAATTATTTCTTTTCGAGCCTTCCATTCTGGAGATTATTTGATTCTCTCGGTCTAAATTCTTCAAAATATAACACAGCTTTTAAATAGTACCTCTTTCAAACCAGAAAAACCTTCGAGTCACCAGCAGGGTGTGGCTTCGGCTCTTTTTTTACACGTTCAGACTACAATCGTAGGAGCTACTGACTTTTTTGTTACGCTTTCAGACGACAATCATAGGAGCTGCCGTACTTCGAAAGACAACATCAAATAATGACTCCGGAACTGTTGCAAGCTTTGGTTTTCTTAAGCCAGAGTCCAAGTAGAGTTCTTCGGATTCGCGAGTCGGCGATGGTACTAAGTACTAATCCATCTTTATCAGGAGTATTCTCTTCATCGGCGGAAATCACCTCCTCTCTATGCAGGCATCGTTTCGTCTCCTAAGGAAGGCTGCCCCTTTTCTCCTTTCGCAGCCGTTTCGTCGTCTCCTACAGTAGTCATTTCTGCAGATATTTCCTCGTGTCTTGTAGCATACGCTTCTCCGTCTCGGATTCGCAATCAGAAATATCATAGTCCAGCGAGTTCTCATTCTCAACCCAAAATTAGCCGCCACCAATTACATAGTAAACCCTACTAGGTGGTAGTAAGAGACAACGTTGAATCTGGTAAACACTGGTGTAGCGGTCTAATACAGAATCGGCCTCTGGCCATTGCTGAGTCCTGATAATGCAAACTAGACTCGGCCAGCTCGTCTTGAAAATTGGTCAATTGCGTGACGCGTGACCACAACTGCGAAATCAGCCAAGGTGAAGAGTTGCTGTCGTTGGATAAACGTGGCACCAGAAAGATTTTTTTGAAAGCAGTAAAAAGGAATTTTAAGACAAAGCGTGCACTCGATATAGCTGAGAGAAAATGAGATGCAGTTACCATAATATCATAATATAATATTAGAATATAGAATATAGAATATAATATCATAATATCATATCATACTGTTATTCACAATTCACATAATATTATTATCTCGAAGGAGAATACTGGCATTTTTCGTAACGGACATTCAGACGTGCGTAGTTCATGAACAGAGAGGTGCGACCTCTACTTGCCTCGCACCTCTGCGAGCGTAAGTAGACCTAGTAGTATTCTTTGGTCTGCCAAAAAAGTAATCTCAGTGGTTCGATTCATCATCAGAAATAAATTTGATTTTGTACAACAGACACCATCTGATAAAAACATTTTGTACAACTCTTTCAAATAAGGACCTTTCACACCCTCAGAAAGTCGTATCACGGAGAGAAGGATAATATCCCAGCCTACGCAGCGACAAACTTCCCTGGCAGAAAGATTGGCTGGCGTGAGATTTTTTAATATTGGATATTATGCGGTGCCTTGACTACTTTTCCAAATGTCGTTTCCTGATATTATGGCTGCCACTGCAGCTGGAGTAGTGACAACTGTTATCGGCCATCCACTAGACACCATCAAAGTTCATTTACAAACAAAGCCCTCATTAAAAACAACACATGAGGCGGCACGATCATTGATTGCGGAACGAGCTCTTTTTCGTGGATTACTACCTCCCCTTTGCAATGCCATTATTATGAATACTGCCATGTTTTCTGTGTTTCGTGGCATCAAGAATTTCGTAGGAGAAGATGATACCACTAAATCTACCAGTACTAATGAAAATTTGGCGAAGGCCCTTTTGGCAGGATCCATTGCTGGATTTGTCACGGCTTGCATCAGTACGCCCACCGACTATGTCAAGATCCAATCACAGCTCAATAATGGTATCAGCAGTTGGGATGTTGCTGCGTCCACTACCGTTCGCTGCTTGTTCCGAGGACATTTGGCTAATCTTGGTCGCGAGGGGGTATTTACCATGGTTTACTTGGGGCTATACGATCATCTTCGCCCACAAGGATTTTGGCAGATTGCTGCAGCATCTTCTTTTACGGGGGGTCTGGCATGGGTGGCTAGCTATCCCTTTGACACTATCAAAACGATTGTTCAATCATCATCTACTAAGGTAACAAGTGGCTCTAATTACAAGGCTGCCATGTCACGTGTTGGATCCTATTCGAAATACTATCGGGGATGCGGAGCTTCTACTGGTCGTGCCGTCATGGTAACATCACTGCGGATGATCGTGTACGAGGCCGTGTTGAGCCATTTCAGATAAACACGTTGCAAGCTCCTAGAAACAAACAGAGTGATATATGAATGAACGCATAATCAACACATATTCGTTCTTTCTGATTACTCCCTACAGTAGTAGTAACTACTCTTCACTCCTCTCTACTAACTACTAGACTAGTAGCTATAGTAGTACTGGTAGGTACTGGTAGTAGCTAGTAACAATGCTGCGAGATTACAGAACAATATTGCCTGTTAGAGTTGGTGTTATAAATGATATAGCATGAGAGAAAACAACAACAAAAACCATCTTCTCTCATTTTGCTTTTGTGTTTGGTCTACCAAAAACGAACCCAAGAGTAATTCTATCTCTCTAGTATTCGGCCAGCATAGAACACTAATTTCATTTTGTATAGTCACAATGAGACGGTCGCTTTTGCAACAAGCTAAACGCCTTTTGTCGCAGTTGGAAAATGAGCCCGAAAATGCAAACGAAATCGCGTTGGAACTGATGACGAAGTTTCACCAACAACCAGATTTGATGGGCCTTCCATGCTTTGGCAAGCGCAAGGAATCTCCATTGCATGTTTTACTCAAGACGGGATTGCATGATATTGGAATCATTGATTCGTTCGTCGAAAAGTGTCCGAAAGTTGTCGAAATAGAAGACAATGAAAGCAATCTTCCAATTCACGTCGCCTGTCGCTTTTCTTCGAGAGCCGTTATTGCGTTTCTAGCTCGGCGTAACCCAGAGCTTCTGCAACGATGCAATAGTGAAGCATTTCTTCCCTTTGATGTTGCTCTTACTCGCTATGTACAATTGTCAGCAATTACCGCAGCACCGCTTCGTGAACATTCAGTTCGTGATAATATTGCAAGAGAGTCGTGTTCGGTGTTGGAACTGCTGTTGGATCTTTTCCCTCGAGCCGCAGCCAAGAAAACAACAGCGATCCTTCTTTTAACAGCTTACTATCCTCTGCGCTTTGCGCAATCTTTAGCTGAAAAGGCGGTGTCTCTATACCAAGCAAGAACGCCAGGAGACAAATATCTGAAAATCGTTCCTGCAGGAGCATTGGTAGACATTCCATGGATGCGTCTCCTTTGCAAAATTCTCCCGAATCTCTCTATTCTCAGTCTCAACAGTCATACAATAAGTGCTGCAGCATTGAAGTTTTTTTTTAGTACTTTACACAAAAATGGAAGCCTTGAAGAACTCAACCTTGCCATTTGTTGTATTTCTGGGGAAGCAGGTGTTTTTTTGCCAGACTCTCTGCGCAGAGCATTGGAGGCCAACCAATATTTGCGGCATGTATACCTGAGCTTCGCAGCTCCAACTGGCAATCCCATGTCTTGGATACAGGCCCTTCAGCGGGGATTTACGGGGAGTTCAACTTTGAAGACACTCTTTATTAATTGCGTACACTGGAATCTAGAATTGAAGAAGACACGAAGTACAACAACGATGGAGTCTACTATATACAAACCAAACACATTCGTTTCGTATTGGCGATCGTTGTTCGATCCTTTCTTGTCGATGCCCAGGGCAGTCTCGCTTACACGTCTAGATCTACGGAGAAACACAGCTATGCAACGGCCTTCCAGGCCAACTTTTACTGCCTACATCGTTCAACTTCTCAAAAGACAGCAGCTGCTTCGATGTCTGAGTCTTTGGCACTTTAGCATTGATTTGGTTCCTATTTTAAACATTCTCAAAGCAAACAATCACTTGGAAGAGCTTCGTACTTTTCGTTCGAAAGATACGATCGACGATCAAAAGGCGACTATACAAGCTTGCGAACATGTTCTATCACACCACAATACAACACTGATTGAAATGCACTACGAATACGAATGGAATGACAAAACCAAATATTACTTGCATTTGAATCGATTGGGTCGTGCTGCCATGCGAAATTTACGCATTACAGGTAGTGAACTTGTCCGTCGATTACTTGCTCCATGGAATGATGACTATTTAAAGAACAATGATCACTTTCATGACTGGTTTTGGCTTACTGCTCGTCAAGCAATTGTCTTTGGATTGCTTCTTGAGACGCCTGGTGTTTGGTCTCGCATGGCCCTGGAAGGCGACGGTGCATTACGCAATATGGGCGCCGATTTTACGAGTGCGACATATAGCCTTCACCAAGGTGCTTACGAATGCCATCATCTGCAGTATCAGGTAATACATCCCCCGATTCGTCTTCATTCGCAAAGGAACAAGCATCATCGTTCTGCAATGGAAGAAAAAATGTAGACTACCCATAGGAGTGCGACAACTTTGATAATTGAAGCATACAATTTATCGAAGCAGTTGTGAGGAAAGAATCGTCCTACTCGCTCAGCATTCAACTAAAATACAAAAGCATTATACTTCCAACCTGACAGGAGGAGCTCTTTTTTTCAAGGAGCAGCCTTCAAATTCATGGAACAATATACATAGGAAGCAATACCAGTAGCAGCAGTCTACGGCAAAATGAAAAGGCACTTTTCGTATTTCGACGACGTCTCCAAATGCCACAGAAAAAAAGTCTGATGATTGCGTCAAACCTTCTTTCTGGCCACTGCAAGCCCGTCTACTATGGCTTTGGCAAAGAGTATCTCTCTTACACACTCTTACCGCAGGAAGATGAAACAAACGCTCTTGGACTCTGCTCTATGGCAAACCGATGCGCTCATCTGCCACGAGTACAACAGAGAAATGTGGAAACGGTAGCCATTCTTCAGTTCTTCTGCTCATTCGACTGGTACGAAAAGTGCACCTACCGTTGTGAGACCAATCGTGGACTTCAGTTAGGCGAAATTACTACGCAACGCTATCCTGATGCAACCTGCGGGAGTAGGCAAATAAAAGCTGTAATCAACGTGGCATCTTATTGCAGCTGCGGGAATCTATTTTTCATGATTTTTCACCAAGATCTTGACGATTCCTTTACTCCCGACTCCACATTGTCAACTACCATTATTATTTGTCATCTACTACTAGCGGAGCAAGTCAAAGTTGAAGGATGACTAAAAATTCGCTGAGGATTCACCCAAGTGGGTATGCTTGTGGGTCTGAGTGTAAAAAAGCCCGTTCGATTTGTACTCTTTTACTATGGTCAATTTGGTTTCGTATCCGAAAAATCTGAGAGTTATTTTGATTGGCTCAATTCATCTTCTTGTTTTATCCTAAAGTGAACAAGAGCCACGCGCTCTTTTTAAAATACCTGGTAAATAATAATACCAAGGCAAAAATCACGTAGTAGACCAAAATTCGACCTTCATTTTTTCCTTTTTGACTTCTTCATAAAATCACTTTCCAGAAGAAAATAAAAGCATCAAAACACTACTTCACTTCATTTATAATTTCACCATGGCGCCTTCCAAAAAATCCAAAGCTCAGTCGTTTCCCTCCAAGGTGCAATCCAAGTCGAAGGCAAAGTCATCTCCAGCCATTGTTGTCAAGAAGAGCCGATCCTCTCGTGCGACGAAACAATCCTTCCAGATCGTTCCTACCAAGAACGATGCCGTCTTTGGAGTAAGTTTTGTTGCTGTTGCAGATTCTTTGGTTTAAGGAAGTATCATGCCTTACCGAGTCCGTTTATCCTAACATACCATTCGATCCTGGTCAAATCTCATGACGTTACAGAGAGGACGCAAGAAAGACCATGTCCGCAATGGATCTTTGTACCGTGCCTTGATAGAGAAGCACTTTATGGCCTACTCGGAACTTTCTGTCAACTCCAAGCAGAACAGCCGCAAGGACTTTGTCAAGACTTTTATCATTGAAGTCATATGTCAGAAGGGCGGTCGTTTCATTATGCGCGTCGGCGACAGCATGTACCTGCTGCACATGGACGAGCCTGGAGACCTCAAGCTTATCTACAAGAAAATCCAACGTGCGTTGTTTAACGAGCGTAAACGCCGTGAGGAAGCTCAACAAATGAAGACAATTTCTGTAACCGAGTACTGTTCGGATAGGGAAGAGAACAACGACGACAGTGGAATGAATGAGGTTGACCCTGTGCAGGTCCCCGCCCCTGCTTCAACGAAGTCCGAGTCCTCTTCCAAGGAGAAAGTTAACCAAGTTAACTCAATAATCGTTACGATAAAAGATCTGACAGTCCCAGAAGAATACGAAAACTACGTCGAGAACAGGATTATCGATGAAGAGTCGGTGTATGAATACGTTACTGATGATGAGGAAGAAGAAGAAGAAGAAGAAGAAGAGGAGGAGGAGGACGACGACGTGGAAGAATCCTACGAAGAAGTCGACGAAGAAATGGTCGTCATTGATACTCGAAACATGGCTTGCCAAGATGAAAAGATGAGTACTCCTGTTCTTGTGGACATTGCCACTATCTGTTCTCCTTTCAAGGACAGAATGGGTCAAGTTTCTGCCTCTTCTCGTGGTTCCCCCCTCGAACAGTTAGCGTATCTTGCCAGTACTCTCTTGGGGGAAGGTTCCGACGAAGAGGAAGGGTTCAAGACTCCTGTAGTTGTCTCGCCTGCCACGGTCGAGCAGGTCGACGATATGCACTTGCCCTTCAAGAAACGCAATTCGGCTGCTCGTATTGAATCCTACAATGTTCCGTTCAACACCATGGTCGCGGCCGACAACGCCGTCTTGAGTCGTGGCGATGCCTTTGACCAGGCCTGGCTGGACCACCTGAAGAACGAATTTCTGCCTGCTTTTGTCTTAAAGCCACGTCTCTCTGGAGGTTTTCAAGAACAGCGAGCCACCTTTGCTCATTCTCAGGCCTCGTCGCCGTTTGCTCCACCCGCCATGCCTTGTTTCTTCTAGCAAGGCACTCTTGACACTAGTGTCCCGTGGATAATGCAATGGTATGGACCAGCGCAGAGACAAGAGAACGCTGGGCCAAAAAACGCATCTTATTATTGCTATTTGTTGTTGAGGAGCGGCGGTTGGAGTATACGAGTAGTGTTTGAATGATATTGTAGTCAACGAGGAAAATGGATGCAGTAACTTTGTCGTTGACGTACTTCACAATAGGATGTCTGCAGCTTAGTCTAAGTTACATATAACATGTCGTTACATTGGGGATTACTGCATACATGAGTAGGCAAGGACGACTTGTAGATTAGATTATGCAAACCTTCACTCTTTTTAAGTGAGCTTGTGACAAGTGGTGCGTACACGGAGGATTGATGGACTTCTGTGTTAGCCAAAGATAGAGGCTCTCCTCGTTGAAGGCTTCCGTCGTCGAATGATGAGAAATTTAGGTGCATTTTGATTGTCTGTAGCGGCAAAACCAGGATCTTCACTTCGCCTTTGCATGCCGGATCCCATATCTGAGGGCGACCCTTTCGTTTCAGGTAAATTTTTTGGAATTGCAGACTGGTGAGCCAAAAAGACTGGTCTCTCGGCAGAACGACTTCGACGACGTAAGCTTGAATTATCGTTCCTCTGCATATCAGATTCCGACATGTCGAAAATGCCACTGCTCAAAATACTGCTACTCAAATCAAGAAGCGACTGGTCATCATACGATCTTGAACGCCGTTCGCAAGTTGGCTGTAATCCAAACGAGGAGGATAGATCCATGCTAACCCCGCTGAGAGTATCGGTAGGAAGACAACGTCGTCCAAAATGTCTAGCACCCCGCCGCGAGCCGCTCTGCAGTGAAAAGTCTTTCATCGATTGATTCATCTCGTAGTTTTAAGTTGAGCATGTACTCAGCAAAGTCAATTTTGATTTTTTTAGAGACTCAAAAGATTATTATGATTCTCTGGCTACTCTAGTAGCTGGCTACTAGTTACATAGTAGTAACATACGAGTGGTCCAATCTGCAAAATGCCATTTTTGTTGCCTGGGACATAGCCATACTGGTACCGTAATAGTAGTCTAGTTGAAAGTTGATAGTCTGCTTCCACCACGAAAAAATGACTGCACTAACCAACATACCAGTATCTAATCGTAGTACCAGGTAATAGTAGAGCTACTGGAGAACAAATCCTGAAACATCATCACAAGGAACCGGCAAGGAAGTAGGATTTACCAGACAGCTTTTTTAGGGTGACTATTCGACGCGGTAGAGAATGAAACAAAGAAACTATTCTCATCAATCACATACCACCTGGTACCTGGTAGTCTACTACTAATATTCGAGGAAACAACAATTTGTTTTATGCAGGCGACAATTTAAGAATACGTAGAGTAGTACCTAGTACTGCGCCGTTTTGCAATAAGCTAAATGATTACTTGAGTACTGTATGTGGTAGCTATTTACGATCAGTACAATCAGCAGCGACCACCATTTTCTTTCCGCCAAGATTCATATTAAATATTAATCCTCGGAATAACTACTGTAACATCGAGTGCCTCTGAGAACCAGCGTAGAAAAGCTGCGCACTTCTAGGTCTCTACTAGTACTTCATTACCTGGTACTGTAAATGGCACTACCAGGTAGATAGCTACAAGCTAGTAGTACCGGGACTAGTAGAGGACTACTACTACTCTACTCTGCTAGTAGTAGTAGGGTCTACCTGGTACTCTACTGGGCCATTCCTGAAATTGACTAATACCAGGGTACCAAATTCATTGAGCCAAACCACCATTGTGCGAAAAAATTAATCAAGAGGAAATTTGGCTCATGGAGCCAAATCCAGCTTGGCCCACTTGTCCAAGCTGATTTTGGCCTTGGTCATCACCCCTAATTAATTTTCTAAAAAGA
>Ga0210036_1000362_pt1 | contig 55893 bp, 41 predicted proteins | sample CryGeymeta201515_FD_185469 | JGI IMG/M metagenome (GOLD analysis project Ga0210036, IMG submission 185469) | Groundwater microbial communities from Crystal Geyser aquifers in Utah, USA - Crystal Geyser metaG 2015-15 (SPAdes) (version 2) | ecosystem: Environmental > Aquatic > Deep subsurface >... | reverse complement strand
ATCAGGGATACTGAAGTAAATTTGAGCAGTGTTGGGTATGCACGTAGGGTTAAGTACTAGGGGTACGTACCATGTACTGCTGGAAAAGAGACTTGGGTCCCTTTTTATATATAATACTCTAGTACCAGGTACTAGCGAGACTACTACTAGCTAGACTACAATGTCTGATCACGAACAATGACAAGCCTCAGCATCAAATAATTTACATACTACTGAGTACTAGTATCTATCTACAGACTTGATCAATTTTGTTTGATCATCTGAAGCCATATCCATTTAATTAAACTAGTTTAACAGAGCAACGTCCACGCCAGAATCTCTCCTCTCCAATCCGCCATAATAGTATACGTAATACGTACTTACTACGGTATCACGGTAACAGTAACATTCAATTAAAAGGTCACACGTCACACGCACACACATACATACACACATAAAATGCCGGAAGCTTCAGACTCCAACTATGCTGCTGCAACTCGTCACCGCCGACCTATGTCTACAGCTGGTCGTCCTCCCGTGCTGGAACTCATTGATGACGATTGGGCCAAGGATAAATTAGATGATGACGAATTGGAAATAGGCCGAGCCGAAGCTGCCTTGGCGCCAATCATGTCAGAAGAAGGTGACCTGGATTCGGATGCCATTATTTCTCCGGCGGGAAATTCGGCAGGGAGTGCAGCAGCTGCCAGCCAAAGTTTGCAACAACGACAACGACGCGAAGAGACTTGGAATGATTTGGGATTGGAACAATTAGATCCCAGTACCATGACATCGGGGAGTAGTAATGGTCCAAGAAATCCCAGTCGAGGGTCTTGAGGAACCAAATCCAAGTTCAGATGTACTGTACTGTGAGTACGTAATATTAGTAGCAAAGAACGTTCGAAAAGCAAAACATAGTGTCGTAAAAATGAAAAAGTTGATCATTTTATGCGATGCAGCTTTATACCCTCCAATTTTACGTGCTTAATGTGGGAAAAGACTTCCAAGAAGCAAAGGTCAACGAGTCATTGAAGCACCCCTCACGATGCCCGGATCTCGCTCCAGAGAGAGTTGTGTCAAGTGTCAAACGTTGCATAATCGGATGAGCGACTAGCTTCAAGCCTTCTTCGACTTGAATTCCTCTCTCAAGCTAGATAGTTATCCGATAGAACCGTTTGGCTGTACCATAAAAGACGGCATCTCGATCTTCTTCCGAATAGCCTTCCAAGCACTCGCAAATAAACTCCAAATATTCCACGGGGCTTGGTCCAACTTCGCTCAAAAAGTCCGAGTCAGAAACGGCATCATTCTTCCAATAATTCCAGGCAATCATACACCTCTGGGGCCCAAACATTTCGAGCGTTTCTCGAACAAGACTCTTCAAAACCTTTCGTCGTTGAAGAGTCTTGATCCACCCCGGAATAGCATATCCTAACATGGACAACTTGACGCAGACGTTTGGTATTGCTGCCATGGCTTTCATTCCTGTCCTCCACACTTGCAATTCAGCTTCATCTGGTGCCACAACAGTATCAATGCTATTGTTGCCTGGAGTATCCAGACCCAAAATTGTCCGCGGCTTACCCAAATGATCGATACAAACAGAAACTTTGGGATGACGTGCACAGAGTTTGGCAGCTTCCAGTAGTTGGACAGGTGCACACTGCAGATCAAAGGATAGGTTGTGTTGTGCCAGTAGAGAAAATCCGTGTTCAAAAGCAGGCAATACCTGTCCGTCAAAAGTATTGGGCCCATGACTCCCTCGCAAATAGTCGATTCCATCGTGTCGCGTTGTGGCTACGTGCGTGGCAGTATTGGTTTCAAAGTGTCCCACACAATCAACTATCCATCGAACACCACGCAACCTGGGCGTACTGGATACCAACTCTATCAGTTCCTCATTGACGCTAGGACTGGCCAAATCGCACGATCCTACAATGGCCTGAACGGTGAAATTTTCCTTTGCAGATGATGCCAAGGAATCGACCCAGACTGCTTCCTGGACACCATCATCGGGCATACATTCGACGTGGACTGACGCTACCATCTCAACGCCTTTCTTTTGGAGTGGTTGTACCACATCCTTAGCGTACTGGGAGGGCAAGTAATAGCATTCATCGTTCAACTGGGTGGCAAGAAAGGCTTGAAACGATGTAGCATTTCCCTCTGGACGTGTATCCAGAAAATGATGATGTGAATCAATGACTCGCCTTGGTAGACCAGGCATCGTGGTACTTATTAGAGGCTTGTAAACTTAGTCTCGATTAGAAATTACTTCGTGCTACTGTTTCGTTCGTTGTGGCGCCACGCAAGTTTCTTATCAGATGAAAAATGAAAAGATACGATACAGCAATGTGATTATTATTTACTACTATTTTTCAACTTTTGTTCATTCAAAAAAAAATTATCATGATTATTTTGATAATAATTTTGAATCACTTGACCGCACAGCTGCTCTTCGAACTCAGGCATCCAAGGGCAACGATCGAACCAAAATAATTATTTTATGCAGCAGCATGTAGACTACTACTGTCTCCAGCCAGTTTTAAGCGAATGAAGGACGCATAAAGCATCAACATCTGTACCAGTACAGTAATATTATTTCACCAATTCTCGGAATAATGGGATCCAGTGCACAAGAGAGAGTAAATAAAGTACAGGGACAACTGCAGGACAAGTTGGATGGTGAGATTCGAAAGGATGCGGATCAAGTAGAAGCATTGTTGGCCCAGTCCGACGATCTCATGGATCGTACAGCTGCAGCTTTTCAAAAGAAGACAAAGAAGAAGACAAAAACCGAATCCGCTGCCACAGATAAAACAAGTCTCTTGTCGTCTAAAATACCAGGAGTGGGAGGAGAAGGAGGAGGAGGAGAGGGAGGCTCCAAGATAATTGTTATCTGCGCTCTTGCTGCGGTTGCGGTTGCGGTGATTCTCGGAAAATGGCTCATGTCATAATAAGCTATCTAGCTTGTGTTTGATCTAGGTGTGATTTGAGCTGCACACGCTGCTCTCTGCAAAACAAACTCCCCGATCTCTCGGATTTCCAAAACATGTCAAATTTCTTGTCACGACATATTGTGGTGTGAACATTTTAAAGTAAATTCTGTTTTAATACTGTAGCATAAATCCATGCAATATTCATACAAAACTTCTTTCCTGAAAGATCCAAAAGAAGGAATGATGAATGGAGTACATAGCGCAAGTATCAGAGGCTTTACTCTCTTATTTTGGCATTCGCTTCGTTCCTCTTTTTCTGGCACACACACACGTGCAGACAAATACGACACGACCATAGTTTTGGCAGACCTGCCTCTCGTCTTAGCCAGATGTTCACTCCGAGTAGCTGCTAGCTGTTTACTCCGAGTAGCTGCTAGCATAGCTCATAGCTGGCTAACTCCCAATCATTGGTCCAGAAGGACGAAAGAGTGGAATGGGATGGAAGTGGAAGTTTACGCCTCGCGTGGAGAAGAGTGCCTCTCTTGCGACTAATACACGACATTTCCGCAAAACTTTCAAGTCGTCGTGGTTGCGTGAGAGTCAACGTGACATCTTCTCAAGGGGGTATGATTTTACAAAAAATAGACACTACTACTAGAGTAGCTTGGACTAGACTAGTCTAATCTAGGCTATTTCTTGACTTTAGCATTCCAGGATGTTATTAGAAAACGCTAACCCTCTTCTCGATCGGTTTACGTGTCGGACGCAACGTCAGATCCTGATGTAGAGTACCTGGTACTAGAATGCATTCGTACACTATTTAGGGGTAAAGGTTTAAGAATAATAATATATTATGTTCTGACGAGACAATTCATCCAATCAAAATACACCAACTCATTAAAAGTATTCTTTTTTTCTCGAATTTTCGTCCAAAGTGATGACTGAAACTACTAAATTTGCTTGAACGAAGAAGATCAAAAATCGGCACATCGAAAAGTAGTCTAGCGAATAACAGCTGCCAACAAAATAATTATTTCACGAGAAATAATCATCACGACGTTGCTTGTCCACCACAGACAACTACTTATCAACACATAATAAGCAACACAACACTAGAGCTAATCATATTGTTGTTACCATTTATCCAATATTGTACATTCCCAAGTTACGAAAAAAGACAATAAACTAAAAGAAAAATGAATCCGTACATCATCTCATTTTTTTGGAAACGACGCAGAAGCTCCAAGAAGAATTCCGATGTGACTACAGATATTACCGTCAAAACGATGAGATTATCCTCTTCAATGAAACTACTACCAGTACTAATCACTGCATTGCTACTGCGGGCAACACCCACAGCTGGTTGGGCATCCTCTCATCACCCTTCTTTTATTACAACTTTGTCTTCACGAGTTCCTTCTACCACTACAACAACCGCCAGTCCTTTTGACAGCCGCAAGTCTTCTTCTTCGTCGTCTGCTGTTTCCGCCCTCTTTGTATCTAACGTGGACAATGCTGCTTCCGACTTTGAAAACAATGTTGTCGAAGACGAAGCCGCTGTGACCAGACGATGGACGACAAGAACATCACGAATGATCAATGCTGGTATTGTAGGAATGTTGGCTACCGGTGCTTTCTACAGTCTAACACACACTCACTTTGAAGCACTGGTAGCATTGTGGGAGTACGATTTGGGTCCTCATCCTCCAGAAATTACCAAGGCAACCGTGGCGCTAGATGTTCTTCAACGATATCCGATCGATTTGGTTCGATCGTACGAAGCACTGGTACCCCAGAATCCTATTTTTTACAAAGGTACGTGTCGTGGTGGCATACTTGTAACAATTGAAAAAAGAATAATATTGTCAATGTTGTCGACTTTGTGCTTTTAAAAATTTCCTTTGCTCACAACGACGAAATTCTGCATTCATACATACAAACAAAACAGCCTGCACAAGTGGTGTTGCCTATGGTCTAGGTGATTTTATCAGTCAAGTCCTACAGGGCAAAAGGTTAGAAGAACTAGACCTACCACGCTCTTTTCGATCCAGTGCGGCAGGATTTATCGGTCATGGTCCCCTGTGCCACTATTGGCTCATGACTATGGAGAATTATTTGGACTTTGGAGGCGCATGGTGGGCCACGGGTATTAAAGTGACGGCCGATCTCACAGTATGGAGCATCTTTTTGAATGCGGCCTACTCCTTCATTATTGGAACCTTGGCCTTTCGACCGCCGGGGGAAGTACTGAAGGAAGTTAAAGCCACTCAATGGCCCGCCTTGCGTAGTGCCTGGCGTTTTTGGCCCTTTGTACACACCATTTCTTTCAGCCATGCAGTGCCAATGGATCTAAAATTGCTGTGGGTGGATGTCATGGAAGTTGTTTGGGTCACGATTCTCAGCAAGGTCGCCAACGAGGATAAGAATGCCCAACTTCAACAGGCAAATGAGGAAGAAGTTGACACCGCTGCCCTGGCCTTGCAAATTTCAGAAGAAAAGGCTTTTTTGGCAGATCGAACTCCCATCGAGCAGGCTGTAGAGACTACACAGAAAGTGTGGAACGCGGCTTGGCCGCTGGTGGTAATGTGGCCCGTGCTTTACGCCGGTTACCAGGTCGAACATATGCTAGGTTTTGTGGAGTAAAACCAAGCGCAGGCCTTTTCCTGTTCTCCGAACAAGGCTGATGTAAGCTCAGCGCTTTCCTTCCAACCAAAACACTGTGACAAACACAGCTCTCCCGACCTCCCAACCAAACATTACACACCCAAATGTCCATACTATCATTCCTTTCCTCGACGCCCACAACCTTTTTTAGCATACCATTCCCTTTACACTATTAGCATTTCAATAATAAGCAATGCGTTTTATACATTTCAAAACACAGAGACACCAATTTGCCAGCGCAGCAGCTTCAACGTTAAACACTTGTTTGTTTGTTTTTAATCGTCCTCCAGCTTCGCGGGATTGCCTAAATAAAGGATATCAATCCTTGAACAGTGGGCCATGGACATCTAGGAACCGTCTTTATCGCTCTCTTTGTTGTCACTTTCAAATAATTTGTCCATGCGATCTAACAAACATGAATCTTCGCGTGCGCCGCATTTCATAGATTTTAAGCGACCTGATAGGTAAGGATGATCGTCGTCGTCGTCGTTGTCGTCAACTAGTGAATCCATTGCTTCCAGTATCTGCGATAAGCTCCATATTATTATTCCATCTTCCTGCTCCAAGAGAGAGAACAACAGGTTTTGGTTCCAAAGTGGCACCAGAGGCGGCTTCGGAAGCTGGAAAATTTTGACCGGCTTCTGTGCCGTTCTCAATTTCCTCGACTTGCTCCTCCTCCTCCTCTTCGCTTTCTTCCTCTGCGAGGTCTTTAAGTGATCTCGGGGATAGCAACAAAGGTAGGCGCTCTCCTTTCGGGCAGGGACTGTCCTCGTCGTGAGAATTTGCGGCCAGGAGATCTCGTGACGCGACAGCAATTTGGCATCGATCCAGAGCACCAAATTGTTGCCTCCGCCAACCCACGAACACTTCTCTAGGTTTCATAAGATCACTCTCAGCTCCGACGCTGTTCTGCGGTGATAAACAGTCAAGTCTGGTCCCATCCGACATGCTCTGTTGCCGCATTTTCTCTTCGATCATCTCTGCACGTGTCATTGGCTGCACCAGCGCTGGCTCGGCTGTAATGATGTTGTCTGCATGCACTGCAGCAATACACACTGGAACGTACGAGGCCTTGTGAGAGTCCACAAGAAATCGTCGGAACTGCTCCCGTTTGCTGTAATTCCAATGCTCGGCTTCCGGGCCGACACCCCACCCATCCAGCAAAGACGTCTGAACCAACGCTGCGTCGTTGTAGGCATCCAAAAATCTGGCCAGCATCATTCGCCGAAACAAGAGCGTCGGGAAAAACGGCATGAAAGCCATGATCGCAGGGCCAAACGAATTCTTCAAAAACACCATTGTGGCCAATAAGATCTGGCCTGATAAAATGCTGATAATGATCATCTCAAAGAGGAATGGCCATCGAGCACCGCCAGAATCGAACAGAGGCTTGTAGGTAAAAATCACCGCATATCTTAACAGTGGTGCAACGATAAGAAAATAAATAACAGCAAAGGGAGCAATTATTGGAGCGACAGGAGCCAAGACCAAGGAACACATTACAACGGTCCCTGACTCCACAAAGACGCGATATGGAAGGCGTGCACCAGCACCTCCACCCCGAAACATCCGAGCGCAACATTTTGCCCCAAACAGGGATGATATCCAAGTCAGCAACTGGAACAAATAAAAGGGTGGGTGAAAATAGGCTGGTGTGTTTCAAATGTAAGGTTTAAAAGCGTATCACAACATAAAACGGAAATCGGCACGATAGCAACCAGAGGACTGATACTTACTCGATTTTTGGATAATCCAAATCAACCACGTCGACGAAATGCCCACTGGAATCACGCTCGCAATTTGTTGTAGATTCTCCACTGGATTGAATGTGCCAGTTCTGTAGACCTTCAAAGTAAATCTAGCAACGGATTGGCCTACCACAAGGTATATGGCCATAAAGTACCAATAAAACTGTAGAGCCTTGTTTTCAGATTCCACAAGGCTCGTTGCGTTGCTACCAAAATTCGCCAGAAACAAGTATAAATCTGGTAGTATCGCCAAGAAAGAGCTAAAGAGCAGACCATTGAGAGTACCTTGAATTGTATTTTGGTCACCGTCAGTGCCAGGAAACCAATTGAAAAACGCCTTGGTGAACAATTCTGTTGCCCACGTAAGTGGAGGCTGGTACAAGACATAGGTGAGGCCGACGACCACCAGCATACTACATGGAAAGGAGAACAGTAGAAAAGACGGGATTAGACATCGTCCCGCTGTATTTTTTCAGGTTTATAAAAATTCTTTGACATACATGGTCCTCCTCCAGTTCTTTTGATTATAGTTCAATCCAATTGTTACGGGCCTTGTGAATCCACGACAATCGCACATGTTGAAAGCGGAAGAATCGGCAAGCGGTGGAACTGGGAGATGATCTACAGTTTCGAAAGAATCAGCGCCTCTACCATCTGCAAGGCATTTGCGAGCTGCAATAGCAGCTTGTCGCGAAGTGAATGTAACCACGGCATACGTAGAGTCTCGAGCCATGACGTCCGTCATGTCTCCTGAGTTGTCTTTCGCCCGGCTCACCATAGTCTGACATCCATTTCGTATCCCCCTTAAAATCCTCGGAAATGAGGGCCCAGACCAACGTCCATCGTTGACTCTGTGGGTAATTGCACGTCTCCTCTTAGTGTTCTTGGCTTCTAGCGCAATCGCCTGCACAGTATCCCATGGGTCAACATCTTCTTCTCTTGTTTCCCCCGTCTTCCTGCTAGATCTCAAACGAACTGAAGTTGTTTTGCGAAAAAATCTGGAGATAAGATCGCGCTTGGACCCGTCAGCGGGTTCGCCGTTGCTTTGCAAATCGATGGATGATTCCTGACCAGAGAAATTATTATACTGTGAAGAGTCCCCTGATAATTGCGATAATTTCTGTCGCTCTACGAGCCGTGATACTAGCCGTGAGTGCAAAGTAGAAGCATTTTTGGAGGACTCCATCCCCCCTTCTGATGCAAAAGACCCACTCGTTTTGCCCGTACCGTTTTTTGCCTCTTTACAGCATATCCTGTCCGCAATTTTCGCTTGATACAACCTTTCGTGAGCATGATGAGCCATTTCGTTTACAGCGTTCATTTTGTTCTTGATTTGCAAAGCAAGATGATCCAACTCATTTTTTTCGCGCTTGGCATATGCAGCACTGTGTCCTGCCTTCTTCAAGGCTTCGTATGCTTTATTGACAGCATCTGCAGCTTCTTCTTCCATCTCCAAGAGCTTTTCTACGTCACTACAATAAGCGATCCGTTGATCGCAAAACCCATACGGACAGCATCCGGCCAAAGACTGCGGATCACGTGATGGGTGAATTAGCAACACAACAGACAACTATAAAATCAATTCCTCGCCTTTATCCGCGTCACGTACCTTTGACATCTCCATACTGTAAACTGCAATCTGTTCGGGGCCTAGATCGAGACTTCTCCAGAACTCAGCGTTAGTATCATCCTGCATGCCAGAACCGAGCACTTCGGCTGTGTAATCCCTTCGAAGATCCGACGAAAAGACGTCGCCTTCCCCTGCTTCAGCCCTGGAACGCTTTTTTCCTGGCGTTTGGTGCAAAGCATTTTTTTCGGGCGCAAGAAATACAATTTTTTGCCCCTGTGGAATGGAACCTAGTTCCCGAATTCGTCGCCGAATGAAATGCAGTCGGGATATTGACTTCGTTGTGGCATACCAACTGTTCCACGCAGTAGCGAGCTCCTTTGCTGATGGTAGAATTGTGACAGCAGCAACACTTGATGTAACTAGAAGAATATGAAATTGGAATTGCCATTGATTAGAACACATTTCGTGAAGTTATTAATATTTCACAGTAGATAATCAATACTCACAACCAGGCTGGTTTGGAACACAGGCGTCGAAGAAGGCTGAGGTTATTGAAAGTTGCCAGTCAAGGTGGATATTCTTGACCACACTCGATTCCAGATCGTCTGATGGTATTGCATCTTGTGGTTTTGATGGAACGCCTCTGACTAAGACAGAGTAGAGTTCTATTGAAATTGAGAGGGATGACAAGTACGAGTAAGATAACCAGTGAGCACAGATGCACAGATAATTCGATGCAGCAGCAATCTTTCTGTCTATACGTACCAACATTTGGCGGTGTGTCACGTTGTTCGGGATGAGGAATATACACTTCGCGGTTGTGTAGGTGCGGGTTGTCGTCATCTGTATCTAGTCGCATTTTGTCTCCCGAGAGCAACATGGTCTCCTTCAGCTCCTTCTGCCGTTGCTTCCACATATCCATTTCAAGGTAGTAAACCCTTCGCATCGAAAGACAATCGATCCATTCATGGTATAATTCATACAACACAATCCAGAGGACAAAGTAACTTGTAATTACAACCACGTAAAGCACGCTATGCTCAGTTCCATGATATTGCTTCGAAAGCTGAGGTACATTCGCCAACGTGTATCGGCTATAGGATGTCACGGTATAATTGGCATCGACAGTACAGTTCTGATGCAAGGCATCAATGTACCCACGTGGCACGTCAGAACACTGGGCATAAAAGTAAATTGGTAGATTGATGACCAAGTAGACAAGCATAGCCATCACGCTGATTCTTAGGCATAGGGCATTGAATCTTAGAAGGACGATGTGGTCTAGATTGACCGTAAGCATGCTCCCTTTCAATCCTCCGTCGCGGGTTCCAGTTCCAGGTATCCCCTTTAACATATCGCCGTAGCTTAAGCTCATGACCCACCAGACCCATCCCAGCAAGAAGGGGCTGCCTTTATTTTGAGATGGATCTTTTATTTTGTTCGGATTGTAAATGGTATTTCTAGGTCGCGCCTCGCACCGAGCAGCAATATGTGTGATCCGAAATCGCATGGCAAGGGCAAACGCAAAAAGTGTCACTGTAGGAACAATGAGAGAGAAACAGAGATTCAAATGATGAGATGCTTGGCGCTTGGCGCCTCGTGGTGGCAATGATGAATTAAAACCAATGCATCCTATTACTCACCAAGAGTTATGATAATTCCGATGCGCAATGTGACCCACATTTGGCTCATTTGGAATACATTATCTGTTTCCTCGATATTCGTTTCTTCGAGACTTCTGGTGAATATTGTATGGGACGAATTCGATGGAGACAATGAGGTAGATTCCGGGATTTCAGAAATGGTAGTAGCCCCAAAGCTCTCATTTACAAACCAGATGTCGTGGACCTCCAAGAATCCACTACTGGCATTGCTGCTCATCTTTTTGAAATACTCCAAATATAAACATAAATTGTTTATCCATACAGAAGCAAAAAGTGAAGGGTGAAGTAGTGATGAAGTAAGAAGTGGTTATTGTTACTTGTTGTTTACAACATATTTTTTTTCGATAAGTCTACTAGCCCTACTAGCTAATACTAGCTAGAGTATTTCTCAACAACTAGCTCTAGTGTACTAGCTAGGTCTCCCACTAGTAGCTAGAGACTACTACTACTAGCTATTAGACAAAGTAGTACTCTAGTAGAGTAGCTAGTAGTCCTACTACTAGCAGTAGTGCCCGTAGCTAAACTAGCTACTCTAGTAGGAGTACTACTTGCTACAGTACTAGCTAGTAGCTAGCTAGCTAGTAGACTGCCAGTAGTAGTAGTCTAGTAGTAGTACTAGCTAGTAGTAGTCTACTACTACTAGTGTTTGTAACTAACCGACTTCCAGTGCTATGGCGTTGGTCTTGGGGATACCAATCTATTTTAGTAGCTCCTCGTCATGTAATAGTATGCATGTAAACCCCGAGCGGGCATAAGTCCAATCCTTCCTAAGCGATTCACGAGTATGATGTCAACAAATCGTCTGAGTAAACATGGAAAAAATACATAATCTACTCGTACAGTAGTAGTAATATGCAGACACGAACGAAAAAACTTCGGCATGCAGGTGTAATGGTACAGTGCACACCCATCAAGCACTTGAAGAAAATTTAATCAGGATTATTAGTAGTAGTTTAGGGAGTAGCAGGTAAGATGCAACGGGAGAGGAGCACGCAAGCAACACCTTAGCACTCATCTATCTCATCTCGTCGCCTCATCACAGCTGTTCACTATAAAATCTACCTAATAATAAGTTTAAGCAAAGGCTTCTCCCTTCAAAAATTGACCAATCATATCCAAAGCAACCTTGGGTTGACTGTTTGTCGTTGACGGAAGAGGCAAAGGGAGGCAATCATGACGCAAAAAGAAAACTAGGTCAGAGAAGACAGCCGTGAACGTAATTAAGAGCACAAAGCAACATAATGAAATACACTTACTCGGCGGGAACCATGTGACCAGCGTCGTAGACTTGCAAAAAGGTAAACATTTTGTCATCAGCACTAACGCGAGCCAAGCCCTGTCCCTTCCAATCGGCGGGAGTAGCCTTGTTGAATCCTTCCTGACCCTTCCAGGGAAGTTCCATCGACCAAGCCTGATTGCCCAAGTAGTTGCAGATAAAGTCCACGTCTCCAGCATAAATCAGTACAGGAACGCCAGCCTTGTCCAACAGATCTAGTACAAAGGGCGAGAAGTCTTTCATCCAATCGGTATGGAATTTGGAGTTAATACCAAAGTTGCAACTTTCCCAGCGGTGAACGTGAGCAGTGTCGACACCCAAAGCGTTCATGACTTCGGGTTTGTTGAGCCACGTTTGCACGGACGAAAAGTCATAACAGAGAGGAGGCTTGGCACACTTCTTACGAATGTCGTAGGGGTTCAGCCCGGTCATTTGATAAGGGCTGGTAAGCCCCACGTTGCAAACCACAAAGGCAGATTGGCAAGCAAAGCTGTCAATGGTATTGTCGCCTTGATTGCACTGGTGAATTAAGGCGGTGCACTTTGGAACAACGGCCTTCATGGTTTGGTAAGTGGTCTCGTCTGCGCGCAAAAAGAAAGCCAGAATAGAAATTAGATTAAATAACACGCTTCATATCGGGAAATGTCAAACATACAATCATGCTGGAACTAGAACCAGAATACATACCGACGACCTTGATTTGGTGACTATTGTTGTAGACCATCTCTGGGTACCAAGGGTACTGTGCCTCGGGATTCGTAAGTCCATTACCGATTCCGAGTCCTCCGATTGGCAACTCAATCTTGTCTACCGCAGAAGCATCTCCCTGTTGGACAGCTTGATTTCCCTGCCAGACACGATGCGCAATTGAGGGTGCGTAATGGCCTGTTCGTGCAGAGAAGAGTTGTGTTTGTCTAATTGAGTAATCATATAGCGACGTAAATCATGCATCAAAACAAAAATATGTTTCCATTCCCAGCCAAGACAAGACACAAGACACACACACTCGAACTGTCAATAAAATGTATGAACATACCTCCGTACGATTCTCCAACAATGTACAAAAAGGGATCCTTGCGAGCGTACTCGGGAAAGGTTTGGAAAAAGGCCTGCAAAAAGTAGTAAGCATCTTCGGAAATCATGGCCTCATTGGAGTCATTCTCATCACCGTACGAAAAACCAACTCCCGCGGGCTGATCCAACCACAGAACGTGAGCTGCTTCGGTCCAGGAGTACGGATTGACCGTCGTCGAGGCACCGTCGCCGTTGACACTGCAGGGCCCATTTTCCGTCAGCAAGGCCAACGTCGACGAACATCCTGGTCCACCGGTCAACCACACCACAAATGGAATTTGGGCCTTTTCTTCCTCGCTCAACTGAGACGAACCACGCTTTTCGAACATCCAGTAGAACAAATGTTTGTTCTCGCCATTTTCATCAAATTTGGAACCCTTAATATCCATGTAACCCGAAATCGATTTACTGGAAGCATCACAAATGTCCGAAGCAGCACTACCGGCTTCATTTACTTTGGTACTCAGAATATGAGTCATGTTCTGGGCAGAACCGTGACGATGAGTCAAGAACCGAAAGGAATGACGCTTTACATCATCTGCTGGAACATCATCTTCTTCGTCGTCGTCGTTGTCTTTGTTCTGGTTGTTCGCACTAATACTACTACTACCACCACCACCACCACCACCAGGAATCTCACAATGAAAGACCGAAGATGGCAATTCTTGAGATTGTTCTTGTGTGAAGCAACCTGATTTGACAGCTTGAGCTTCACACCAGACACACGGTTGGTGATTGTCATCATCCGACGAAGCCACGCACGTCTTCTTGGACGTTTGAGCACCACAGGTAGCATCTTGCACTGGCTGCTGCTGCTGCTGCTGCAGCTGAGAGATGATGCCAGAACTGCGCAAGTTGGTAGCAGTAGCAATACCAGCAGGGGCAAGGACAGCCAAGACAACACGAATGGCAGAGAACTTCATGATTCTTTTGCTTTTTGGTCAACAGATTTTTTTCTGGGATTGATTAGTTTATGCGAATTTTATGATCGGTTGCAGCCGAATGAACAAAAGCAGAACAAGAGGAGTCTTATTATTATTTTATTTTCTTGGTTACTTTGAAAATAATAATGATAACACTTGGCAAACAAGTGGCAGAACAAAAATGAAATTAGAAATGACTTTCACGAGTAACCAGGAACACAAAAAGCTTTGGCTCTCTTGCTGTTGCTGTTGCTGATTACGATTTTATTACTAAATTACACTATTTGCTGACATCGAGCTCTTTGTTGCCTGTTGGCTGCGCGCTACCACTGTACCGGCTAGTAGTAGCAGTCGTGACGTCGTCTCGCTAAGAAGAGTACTGAAAGTACGAGTGCTATCAAAAAAAGATCCAGATCTGAAAAAAATATAATGATGATTCGACTGGCTTCTTCGATTGGATCATGAATGTGACTGATGACAAACATCACCATTCATGACTCATTTTTTGTTGTTGTTGCTGGTGTACACTTACTAGTAGAGGAGCAGTCTACTAGTAGACTAGTACTAGTGCCTGTAGACTACTAGACTACTAGTCTAGTAGTGTACTGTTCATTTTTATCTCGTCTCGCTGTTTCCCTCGCGCTATGCTTTGGCTTTGAGGACAAACAGGCCTCATCAGTACTTATTTCTCCAAGAAACCCTTTTTTTCATGGTCATGACAGTATTTGTAGAGCTGGCATAGAGGCTACTCGAGTACAGGAGTAGGTACCAAGTACTAAGAAGTTTACTCAAGTGCGTGCAGCAGTACTCGGGTACTCGAGTACAGATGCGGAACGCGGTGCCGAATTCATCCTCAAGGCAAGTTCACCAAATCACGAGTAGGCATGTTTAGTATTTATTATTATTTCTATTAGAGACTAGACTCGAGCTAGCTAGTAGAAGACCTACTTGATAGTACTCTGGTACTACTACTAGCTAGTACAGTAGTAGACTAGCTACCGTAGTAGTAGTTGTATTTAAAGTTGTTGCAAAGTTGTGGTTTTTTGCAGGGCCTGATTTTGGTAACCTTAACTTCAATCAACTTTTCTGTTCTTCGCACAGTAGATCCATAAATTAAAAACGGAACCCTACCGTTCAATCTCGCGCAAACTGCAAATTGAGCGAAGGAGTCGTCCGTTGATTACGATACTTAACAGAGAGAAAGTTCATACTTTGTAATTATTTAAAAGACTTTTATTAAGTTCCAGAGTCAGAGTCTTTTACTTCGTCGAAATTCAATTAATTTTTAGTCAAAACTCAAAATTCATCAATTTACCGAGACTCGGAAAAAGATGGTGACTCTTGACGGTCCCTCGTCCGCTCGTAGTTCTGACGACAGGGACACAGCTGCTTCCCCTACGACGACTGGAAAAGCAGGAGAAAAACGCCATGATCTGTCAAAGAAATACAGTGAAGATAGCTTGTATATGAAGGAAGAAAGGACAGAGGACAAGCGAGACCAAGGATCCGATTCCCGCAAGGACACTTCTCCACTGACATTGAGGGACCATACTAATAATGTTGGAGACGATGCAACTATTGAAGATTGGCTCATGAAAGCTGCTTCTCAAGAATATGGCACAGAGAGAATTGTCCAATCCGATAACGTATATTATATTGATGGCATGACAGTTAAGCAGCTTCCCTGGACGAAAAAGGACACGGATCTCGTGAAGGAACAATTGCGGTTCCTCGAGGATATGCCAACCAGTAGCAGTACGGGTGCCATGGCGTGGAAAAAATTATTGCAAAGCATACGCGACAAGATGCAGTCATCTATGTACAACAATACACTACGCAGAGATGATCCTGCCCTGCAAAAATTGGGTGAGATGATTACTGATGTTCAATTATTGGATCTGAGTAGACTGACCAGACTCATGAAACAGACCCTACAAGTTGGTGAACAACTAAAGGGCAAAGATGTGTTCTTGCTCTGTGGTGAAGCAGGATCTGGAAAGACGACCACCCTTCAGTTTTTATTGGGTACTACCTTTGCAGAAGTGGAAATTGATGGTTTTCTGCACTTAAAGCCTCACAAATACTCAAGCCCGCAGCATGCTCAATTCGAGACCTCTTACAGTAGTCAAGGGGTAACAACAGAGTGTCTACAAGCAGCCAAGGTAACAGTAGATGGAATTAGCGAAGTCGTCATTTGTGACGTACCTAGTTCCGATGGAGCTGGTCGATTGGAAGATGAGGTTACTCTCGGCCTGGGTATCGTCAAGAGTATCCAGTGCGCCAAATCGATTCGTCCTGTGGTGGTCATTAGCCGCGAAGGGATGGGAAATCGGTTCCGCAATTTGCCTGAAACCATGCGTGCCGTTCGAAGACTATTTCCAAACGTGAAATGCAAAGCAGACATGAAGCCCTTTGCGTATGTCTTTACAAAATATGACGACAGACATCGTTCGATGTTGCATAAGCAGTTTGCTGCACTTTTGCGAAACCCCCCAAGAGTGCGAGACGAAGAGAAAGACATATTTCAAGCCTTTATTGAAGATATTGTGGAAAAGACAGATCCTGAAGCTCGGGTCGTAGTTCCAACAGAGGAACTCCCAGCTCAGTTTCTGAAAAGTCTTTACATATCAACAGATACGACCAAAGTGGACCCAAAGGACTTGTGCCAGCCACTGGTGGCAAATAATCCGTCGAAACAGCTCGAACTTCACATGAAACTTGCTTTGCATGACTTTCACGCTCACATTCTGCAAGAAAATTATGCAGAAGCTATTACCAGACTCCATAGTATGGTAGATGCGACCAACCTTTTTTCTCAAATGGAGCCGGTCCTTAAGCTTGCCGAAGATCAATACCTACACCAAGTTACGCAGCTTTGGATGATGGTTGTACAAAGCATCGGAAAAGAGGATTATTTGACGGCTTTGTACCGCATGGAACAGCTCAACAACATGGCTGCTGACTTTCCTGATGCTAGCGAATGCGCTTCGCTCGGGCAAGATTTGTTGTCAAAAAGTGTAACACAGCCTATTACTAAGGGGTACTATAGTCAGTGCATTCGTCGGTTGATCTTATTGAGCAAGCTCGAGGAGCGTTTCCCTGGGGCATCAGATGCTGTTGACACCGGTCTGTCGAAGCTGAAGGAACAGGTCGCATCTCTCATCCGAGAGAAGGAATTTGAGGTGACGGCGGACATCATCAAGCAGCTTGGAAAGGCAGAGTCTTCCATCCCTGATGCTTTTGTCGTCACTCAGCACGGTCTTCATTTACTTCGAGAGTGCCTATTGAATATGATTCAAGAAGAAAATTACGACGATGGCATTCCCCTTGCCTTGAGCGTAATCGAACTCGGCAAAACTTTCTCCGAAGTCAATGCTCATATAAAACGCATCTTAAAGACTCTTCGCAGACGCCTCGACAATGCTATACAAACTGGGAACTTTGAAGACGCCGCAAATTTACTGCTTCACGTGACCTCCGTGGGCACCAGTCTCACCGGAGCAAGTGAGCATGTAGAAGGCGCAGTCAATTCAGCTGCTAGATATGCTTGCGAGCTCCGCATGGATGTTGTCCATGCCTTTGAGGATCTCTTGCAGACCAAAGACCCCAGGAAGTACAAGCAACTACTCGTCCACGCCCATGGTACCGTTGCTGAACTAATTAGTTCGGAAGACATGAGAATTATTTGTTCCAACTTTTACAAAGCCAAGTCCGCCAGCAAGTCATCATCCGCTAGTAGTCAGAAATCCAACCAACCAGACTACCTGACCATTTTATGCACACCCAAAGACTGCACAAACAACTCGTTTGTACTCGGCCAGATCCGTCATTTGGTAGATAGCCTGAAGGCAGAGTTTGATGCTTTTGAACAAGAAAGCCTATCCATGGAATATATGATGGAAAATCGAAAAAAGGTATTATCAGTCATGTTAAGGTTGCGTTCTACCCGTACCATTTTCCGAAATAGTCCTGGTAGCGACGTTTTGTCAGCACAATACGATGTTTGCTTCACTAAATTTCAAAAGTTGATTGAAACTATGTTGACCGTATCTGAAAACAGTTTTGAATCCTCCATGGACATGAAAGAGTTTGAATTTCAAGCATGGTTCTTGGCCTTCCTTGTGCAAGGATTCACTCGGGATCGAGATGAAAAGAGAGAAATAGACCTCTCTGACGATATGCAAGCGATAGAGGAGCTCGATCACCGTCGTGTCACACTTATGTTGCGGTTTGAGAATGCAATTTCTGATACAATGGATCTCATTAAAGACTACAATTTCCCCAAGATCCGGCCACCAGAAGGATCTGCCAGAGTTGATTTTACAAAGTACTTTCAAGAGGTCAGCCTATCTGAGTTAGAAGCCCCCCGTCATCTTCTGTCATCGCTCAGCGATGCTCCGAAGCTTTGCGAAATGATGGCTACTGTTCTTTCTGTTCACGATGCTGAAGCAGCGGTTGCGTCTCTCGACAAATCTGTTTTATATCTCTTTCAGCAAATAACATCCTACTTTGAGGAAAGTACCCGTACTTTGATCCAGGCCATGAAAACAAAGAGGGTCTCGCTTAGTAACGGTTTTCGTACTGCCCTCGGACTCTCCAAAGACATTGCTATGATTCATCCTCAATTTGAAGTGGTACAGAGCTGGTCGCTGCAATTGCAAACTAACTTGCGACAACAATGGTCGCGCATCAAGGTGATTGAAAACTGTCTGGGAAATGTTGTTGCTTATCTGCATCCCTTTGTCGCGAAGGACGAGGACATCAGCCCTATTGCCTTTTTAGGATCGTTGGTGCCTCTTTCCGGAGACGGCTGCTCGTGTGCTTGCCTTAGCAGTTGTTCGGAGCACAATGAGATCTTGGCAAACCTTCCGGTTTTAGACCAGGACCAGCAAATTTCTTATGACAGATTCATGTTTGCAGAGGAGAGCAAAGATGCAGCGAGGATCATCGAGAGCGGCGGGACCAATTTTACAAGCATCAAAGAAATTTCTCAAGAAAATGCAAGGGACGACGATGTGCGAATGCATGCGTTAAAGTAGCAACGAGTATTTTAGAAAATATGTAGCAAGGGAATACAACTGCTTTTTCTGTACCTTCCAATCCAAAGTACTGTGCCCATCTTGTGCACGATTAGTTCATGTCAAGAGATACTCAAAGTACAAGGGACATGGCAATACTACCCGCATAAATTTAAGCTGGCTTGCTCGTAAGCAAGTACTAGGTAGTATCATGCTCTCGCTTTCATGATTATTTATTCACACATTATTTTATGTTCCACAGCAGCCGGAATTTGATCGATGCAAGTTAAGAATAATAATGTTTGAGTAAACTCATTTTACAAGAAAGAATAATTATAGCCATATTTTCGCGTGTTTCAAGTATTAGGTCGCGGATACGTGCGAGAGTGGTTAATCGGGTGGACTTGAAATCCACTGGCTTATTGCCTCGCAGGTTCGAATCCTGTCGTGTCCGTTGAATTCTATTTTTGGACATCCTCGATAGTCTAGTAGGTGGCCCAAGTTAACGTTGTTACTTTTTCTCTTATTTTATTACAGCCTGAAAGGGCCTATAAGGACCTTAAACACTCTACATTTTCATTTTTGAAATCTGCATTTTGTTCCTCTTACTTTGCAACGCGTCTGCGGAAACAAGTAGCCTTTGCCTCATGCACTTCACGTCGCGCTGTGTTGTGTACACTAAGCAATACTCCAAAATTCTGTCATCTTGCAGGGTAAAACGCTGCCTATCTTCTTCCTGCGGCTACGTCGAGGCAAAGTCATCATCCCTGCTAATATAAAATGTGTTGCGCAGTCTTTATCACGTAACACTAAACGGGTTATTTGTTTCATTTAATTTCGAACAATCATGCAGGGTTACTTTGAACCAACTCTTTGTTTTATACAACCAGCGAGTATCATAGTTGGCATGCGTTTCAACTCCTTACCGCTCTATTCAAATCGAAAGAAGAGTGCAAGCATGACCCCTGTTGCAATGGTTGTGCTAGCAAAGACAAACTTTCCAGTTCGCTTCAAAATTTCACCCTCGCTGACATCGAGACCAACCACTGTCAGAGCAGAAATAATATTATTGAGACAAATGCCATTGCCGGCCGATGCTCCGTACGCTTGAAGGGCGAGCATAGATGTGACTTCAACGCCAATCGCTCTAGCTGCAATGGCCTGAATTTCTCCGAACGTCAAGTCAGAGACAGTTGTGGAGCCAGAAAAGAAGGAACCCAATGCTCCCAGTAGTGGGCTAACAACCACAAAAGCCTCCTGTAACCAATCAGCCAAAATCACGCCCAACAGATAAGCAGGCGACTCCGGTCCTCTTTTGATCATGAGTTGCACCAAGGTCAGAGCTCCCAAGAGGGCAATAGCAGGATTCGATAAGCGGCTCATAACAGTCTTGACAATGTCTAGAGGTCGGCATGTCAAGTCCTTGCGATAAATAATCATTGTAGCGACCGAGATTGTCACAAAGGGAATCAAGAAAGGAACGTATAATAACTCATATTTCCAGCTAATGCCAGGATACGTCATAATATCTAGGAGCTGGAATACGACAGATGCGGTGAGCCGAAACTCTCCGTAAGTTCCAAAATCGATTGCAAAATATGGGTCTTGTTTCGTCAAGTAGGGTTTGATACCAATGGCGCCAACTCTCGTCAACACCAGGAGCAGCACAACGGCCCAAATAGGAAAGGTGCGAAGCAACGTTTCAGACATGTATCCTTCCGCTAAGGTTTTTCGCGGACCTAACAATTCGTTGTCAGCGTTCAAGCTCTTTTCCAAGGCCGACATTTTCAGGTTATTTTCGCCGTCCGTATGCTGATGTCGACTGTCGCGCCCACTTTCCTCGACAAGCGGCGGCTCTGGGATGCCTTCGTTCTCGTTTTCTTTCGTCTTTTCTGCGCCGTCACTTACCAACATTTCGACTCCTCCTTTGTTTGACGTGTCCTCCGCGGCATCCGAATTGGAGGGCGCTACAAAAACTACTGTCGTCTCTTCCTCCTCCTCTTTGTTATCCCTTTCCACTTCCACATTCCAGTGACCATTCAGAGAACTGGCCAGTTTGGTGCGTGGCTGTGCGCTTGACTCCGCATTCGGTTCCTCCGGCTTGCTGCCGTTGTTGTCGGCTTCATTGGTCTGGACTGGAGCTGGTTTGAGCACAGATTTTGAAACATCAATTTCCGTCAAGTCAGAAACTTGCAGGCGACTGCCGGTATTATTATTATTGCTAGCAGCTGCTACACTCGTTTGTGCTTCGCGTCCATCGACATCGGGATCATAAAGAGACAGTCCTACTTTGAATTTGATCAAAAGTGCCGTCATAAGGCACCCAACCATTCCTCCGATCAAGGCTGGGAACTCGTAGTTGACACTGGCCAGTCCAACTACGGGTCCCATAACGCCTGTAATGGAAGACAATAGAAAGATCATATTCTTTCTAACAAAGGCGAAGGGAACGAGAACGGTCAAAATAAATGGTATCAAGAGGAAGGCACTCACAACCATGGCAACGCCCGCCTTGAATGAAATTTCTGTCAACTCATCCTCTGTTAGACCGAGTCCTCCAAATCCAAACCACAATGGTGTACCGACTGTTAAACGAATGACAAGAAAAACCATTGTTGAGCTCTTATCTTTTTTCAACCTACAATTTCAGTTTCAGCTTTCTCCTTTCCACACACAAAAATATTCAAAATACTATATTTTGAACCAAAACGTACCTGCGCCCCAAACAGTGGCAAAGGTATTAAAGACCAACAATAGAACAACCGATTCTAAAGCTGGATGTCCCGTTGAGACCAGCATGGGTGCTCCCAATGCAACGGGTGTTCCGAATCCACTGGCTCCCTCGATCATGTAGGCAAAATTAAACAAAAGCATACACTCCGCTATTGGGTGTCCCGCCGTCAATGCTTTCATTTCTCGCATCATATACGGCAAGCACTTGGTAGCTTCCATGGTTTCGAATAACATAATGGCACCGGCCATGATTGACAAGGGCGTCAAGGCCTCGTGGAATCCCAAAATGACGCAGGAGGCGGTAAGGAGGGGATTGGATCCCAGGTACATGAGACGGACCAGAAACATAATTGCGGCCGATGCGGGAAGCGATACCGTCGTTGGTGTCGGATTGGGCTTGATCGTGACAACGACCAAGTATATGATGGGCAGCAAACAAAAGAGGAAATCCATCACCTGACCCCAGGGACCCCCAGTGTCTTCGAGGAGGGCCACTTGACACTCGCAATCAAGACAGGCTTCCAGTGTAACGCACTCATTGGGACATGTTAGATCCGTAGAATCCTTGCAAACATATTCAAAGGACAGGTCGGTTTCGTTGGTCATATTCGACATGGTGGCTTAAATATGTACAGTTAGTATTAATATTCGGTATTTGTGTTGTGGCGAGGGAGTAAAAAATAATTAATTGACCAATGCGAACGAAAAAAACTAGATTCCAGATTATTGTGGTGTGGTAGTCTAGTACTAGTCTACTGGAGTACTTCTCCTTTGATAAGAACGCAGACTAGCTACTGTAGTAGTCTAGTAGACTACTCGGACTCGGAGAAGCCAATATCTTTTTCTGATGAGAGAGAATCTTCCGAACTGTATTCTCACAGCTGGGTGGTCCTGGTGGTGCCCCTTTTATCTTTGTACTCCGTACTTCTTCTCGTCAGTTCGGATGAGAACTCTTCCGTTTATCCCCACTCCTAATGAATATATTCTAGTACCGGTATGAATTTTCGGATTGTTTCCCCAAAATCGAATCCAAAGTCAGTCCCGTTCGGCAATGATTTAGGCCCATCAAGACAGAGATTATTACTCGAGTACTTATTATTATTTTGTTCATTGGTGACTATGATATCGATACCAGAATATTGTATTACACAAGCATAAGGAATTTGGCTTGGACCGTACTGCTGCTCGCATCATTTTGCTTCCGCCTTTCTTTGAATAAAGACACGAAACATGTCAATTCAATCGAATATCGAATTTCCATTATAAAAAAGTGGAATTGCCGAATTATCGACGATTATGGCAGTGGCAACTTGACGGAAATGTTTGTTGCCTTTGAATCGAATCTCCATTCGTCGAAAGCAAGTGCCTGGACAAATTTTGAGGTAACGCACAACACACAAAGGAAGAAAGCAACACAGCGGCCCCTATCATCAAGGAGACCGATTCAAATTCGATGGTCGAGGGAAGGCACTTCCATCCAGAACCATGTCCATGTCGAATGAAAAACATTGGAACTAGTTGTCAACGATCCAAGACAAACACCCGAGAAGAAGAAAGAAAAGCCTCGTGTAGCTGCGACTAAAAAGTTTTAAAATAAAGAGTGCATTATAGTGTTCGTTTCAACTTTGAACACGTTGCACGTTGCCGTGAAAATATATACTCCGAAAAGAAAAAAATGATTGCAATGGGTAATTACACCATGCACTCTGTTTTCATTATCAAGGCAGGGTAACGAAGGGATCTTAGGAAATAGAATCCATTGCCAGGCTACATTGCACTCATATTACCGGTAGGAACACCATATCGATATCATCGGACCACACCTATAAATATGCGAGCACTGGCCGCCAATCCTTGGTTATGTGGGTACCTTTGCATGGCCGATGACACCAGCGGATGAGCCAAGTCTCCCATGAGGGGATGATTCCCGTATCCCAGAGAGCACAAACGAGACAATAGCCAGCAACTCTCCTCTTGTACTCCCTCTGAATTGGGAAATCTCCTCATGGCTGCCGCCACCAATCCAATACCATCGAGGGCATTCACAAACCGTGCCAAAGCCTGGATCTTTGGATCGGCCAGACTCCTAAAGTTTTTCGAATAAAGATTCCCCAGTGATCCAATCGAACAGCACTGTAAGTCTTCCAGATCGGAAAACCGATTCATGGCTTCCGCCGCCAGTTCCATCCAACCCATGAGATGAAGAGAAGCCTCCAGACCGTGGAAGAGACTGTCAGGACAAACGAACAGCATGGTTGCTATGCACCTGCTCCCTTGGAACTGGATACCCCCATAAAGGCACCATTTTCTCACGGCAGTTACCAGGAGAGCACTTCCACCGAGAGCACAAAATTCTTTAAATTCAGCAAGACCGCACGATTTCATCTTGGTGGCAATGGCTGCCATTGCCGCTTCGACATGATTGCTATTCTCGCTCTGTAGATCCTCGAACAAGAGCTGGGGAAAGCCAGGCTTAAAATGCACTGGAACTCGATATGGCTCATTGTGGAGATTTCTATCACAGGAATTTCCTTCGAGGATTCCTTGTTGCTGGATCTGAAGTTCGTGTTCAGACGACACAGAGGACTCTTCGCTGATACGCAGGCGTTTGTTACCATTTTCGGCGGTATTATTTCCCTCTTTCTCGGTCATAATCATTTATTAATAGTGAAGTTAAGATCAAGAGCTGATCTAGATTAACGTATCGAGCGAGCCTTAAAATCCGATTTGAATCCGATTATTTTTACAGGGGATCAGGTTGATGATATTGGACCCTTCGATCTCCAATAAAACACAATAAGTTAATAGAAGTGGTATTCACTATTCACTGCTTGGTTAAGATAATAGATACGGAGTACGACACAGACCTCCTTCTTCTACTTATTGTGATAAAAAGGAGTTGTAGCAGATACCGTCAGGGTGTGGCGTATTCAAGTTCGTAATTAAGTTCGGATGGGCTGATGGGCTGATAGAGGAACAGAAAGCTGAATTGTACTCATCCAATGTTTTGTTGGCTGGTGTTGTCGAAGGTGATACCTGTAATCAAGTCTGTGTTCGTTTGAAACCGCGGATTCTCGGTCCGCGTCTCTTGCCGTTGCCCGGGTGGTACTTGTACGTCTGAAGGCTGAGAGTTCGTACCACCAACAGCGAGAGTGAGTTTTGCACGCCTCTACTACTGTACAGTAGCTACTACTGTAGCTAGCTAGTAGGAATACTCCGAGCAGTCTACTAGCTAGCTAGGTCTATTTATTAGCTTTGGTCTTTCGAAATACAGAAAGGCGGCATTAAGTCTATCTACGTATTTAATCGAATTAGTGTCAAAGATGCAGGGAAAACTACTACAGCTACTCTAGCAGAGACGAGCAAGCCTCGATCTCTGATGCACGTTCCTATTGCCATACATATTGGACCGATCCATCCGCTGCAGTTTCGTCAATTGTTCGTTGAACTCTTTCTCGAGCCATAGAAACCAAGTCCTGGGGTAGAATGTCGGTGGGAGGCTGATAGGTAATGGTTCTCACGTCACTGCCGCTAATGGAAGCATACACGGTCAGAGCTTGGATATAAGATCCCATGAGGGTGGTGTGACCAAAGTTGTCTTCGTAGAGTTTCGAAAATAGTCCACCCGATGCAGGATTGGTGGGATCTAGGATCCCAGCTTGTACATCGTCCTCGTAAATGGCTTGGTAGACCAATCCAACAGGAGCAATATAGGTTGGTCTCTCTCGCGTAGATGTAGTGGCACGATAGACTCTGTATCCTTCGTTGATGCGCTCTTGTGTCACCAAGTACCCCTCGTAGTCAGGGGCCTCCGATGTTGGTCCTTTGGGCGCCCAGGTAAGCATGAGCAATGTGTTAGAATCAGGAAAGTTCGTGGCCATCTTTTGATTCAGTGTGTTGGCCGCCATTGCGCTTTGTATGAATTCTTCCTGCTTCTCAGACTTGGGACTGTCCCAATAACTTGGTTGGAGACTGGAATTTTGCCAAATAAACCATTTCCAATATTTTTTGTCCTTGTCTTCTTTCTTTTCGTCATCAGGCTTCAACCAATTCTTTAAGGTGGGCCCAAATCCATTCCAGACATAGTTTCCTATTTTACCATTCGCAATGTCGAGGTGACTTATAAAATCTTCTCCAGGAGGATTGTAGGTGTTAGCGTGGCCGTTTAAACCCTTGCCCCCCTGCTCTCGGAACAGTGCAAGAACCATTTCATCTAGATGATTGTAACCCGATAAACTATTACCGAGAAACAAAAAGCTCAGGTCATTAGGATTTACCTCTTCCTTTGGTGGATTGAAGGGAAGGCTTAGAGCTATTTCGCCAAAGTAAATTCGTTGGGCACATCGACTGTCCTCCATGGCCACACCATTCGAGTAGTCGTGTTTGTAACACTCCCAAAGCCCTCCACGCACAGTGATATCAAATATCCCCAGGGTGGCGAGCCACATTAACTTTGTTATTGGTAGATCGGCCATCTTTGAAAAATTAGCATTGTATTTGTGGTTAGATGCTTCGTTACATGACTGTCATCGGTCGGTCATATATATTATTTTACCAGTTACCAGAATGGCATCAAAGCAGAGCCGGGAAGAAGTCTTGCGTGAATTATTATCGACCAAGCAGAGTCTAATGGTACTCATTCTATTATTCTACAGGGATAGGGTTCTCGACGACTGTCTTCCGTGATTTTGAATTTTCTAGACTACTGTAGCTAGTAGTAGACCTCGCCGCGTCAACTAGTTGTCTATCAACCCTCAAAACAGAAGTCTTAACCATCAAGACCATCCAAAATATACTTTCATGAACGATGAGGCTTCCTTTTCAATGATAGCATTCGAACGGTGATTGGTAACGGCAGCGGCAATGTCCAACAAAACGCTGGCTTCGGTCATGCGGTCCTTGTAGTCTCCCATTTTGAGTAATCTCGTTAATACAATGCATGCACAACCTTGGACCATGGCATTGTCGGAAAACCGTCTTGTAGCACCAACAACTGTTGTAATCACGTCGATATCTTCATCTTCCACACATTTTCGAGCCCGTTCTCGCAGACCTTCGCCCTTGCCGTACAGTAGATTGCCCAGTGCCGCTAATCCAAACCGCTGAACGTCTAACGAATCATTGAATTTGTCCATGGATCGGATAATGGTTTCCAAAGCTCCCATGATAGCCAAGGCTTCCATGATATCGATCCGACCGTCCTTGTAATTGTAAACAATATTATGTATGCATTCGCAACATAATTGCTGTATTCTTCTATTGTACTGCCATTTTTTCATGGTCAAAATACAAATTCCGTGAGCACCTAGATCCACAGCTTCGGTACACTTGGTGGCGGAATGTAAGAATGTTTGACTCAGTACTTCGAGGGATTGTTCGACTTCAATGGCATCGAGACTGGCAAGACCTTCAAACAATAATTTGGGAATGTCGGATTCATTGGCTGCTTCTGCTGTAAGTTTAATAGTAGGATGACGTTTTCGTACATCCGAATTGGTAGATTTCAAAGATGGGCGCAGCCTGTTTGGTCCTTTGACCAACACTTTGGGAATATCATTCTGATCTCGTTTAGGCTGTTTTGGTTGCTTTGGTTTTCGAGGAAAAGATATTATATCATCCTGTGTTTGCACTTTTTCGTCATTCCTCGTGCCTTCTTCATTCTTAAACTCCTCATTTTTTATTATGTCTTTGTTCAGTGGTTGGCCAACCGGATTTCTTGTCGTTGGGTCAACAAAATCTTCGAACCCTGGAGGCTCGCTCTTTTTGCCTTGCATTCCTCCACCGCCACCAGGTGATACTCCTAGGTTGTCCATTTGTGCCTCTGTGGTTTGATAATGATCGCGCTCAAAAGAATTTTCCGTGGCAAAGGAAAGCACCGAAACATCGAAAGGATGCTCTGTAATCATTTACTGGTATTTCCCTGTACGTTCGTCCTCACTCTTGTACACACTCTTTTTTCTTTCTTCGTTTCTGCACTTTCCAGAATGAGTGATTTAGCAAATCAGAGCAACTCGCCTACGCCTACTAGCACTTCTATTTAGTCAACACTACGAACGCTAAGCTCGCTACAGTAGTCTTAGTTCGGAGGCAATAGAGGACGGCATCGGTTAATTCCTTCATCCTCAGACCTCAGACGGGCTGCGGTCTGTGCTGGTGTTATAATCGTACTGTATGATCAGAGGCAGTCTTGTTTTGAAAATTTCGATGTTGTTGTGATTTGAACGAATTCGTATTGCTGTAGTAGACGCACACTTTTCTTCGCATTTTTATTCCGGGAAACGAGGAATCAATTTTTCGCGTCCATCGCAAATAAGTATGCACAAGTAGCGAACGAAGACGACTTGGACAATAGAGAGCAGCAACTTTTTAAATGTCTATAGTGATCCTATTTTCCCACGCCTGTGGCTTTTTTTGCTGCTTCATCACTATGCTTGGAGTGACCAGTACAGTAATCTGCACTCATCTATCGGATCGCGGAGGTGGCGCATATTCATTATTTGAGCGCCCACAAAAGGCCCGGGAAAACGGTATTATAGTTGTCAGTAGGGGTATGTCTTCACCGTCATTGTAGTGTTAGATTCATCGTACAAAAGTAGAGCAAGGTATTCTTGACAATGCAGGTCTTTTGACGACGGCAAAAGTCGAAATACGTACTACTGTTTTTTATTTATTTTTTATTAAGTGTTGTTAGGCAAGGATCGACGAACCTTAAAACAATAGTTCCAGGTGTAAGACATTCTTGCTACTCAAGGACGTCCCATAGGAAACGCCATGTCCGTCAACTGAATTTTTCCTTTGCTGCTGTCGGCTACTCCCAACTCTTTCAAGCGACGGATCAATACTACAAAAGATGTCGACTTGACGTGTCCATATCCCAGGGCCTTGGCCAGATCAGCAACAGCGTGGACCTTTCCATTGCCCAGAATCGTCCACAACTGATCCAACTTATCAGTGTTCGTAGCCATTTTCTCGCTCAAAAATTTCCGCAAACGAATATGTACTTGCTCTGTATCGCGTGGAGGTTCCATGTCCGAAGGCAGGGCGCGAATGCCATGTTCCGTCAGGCGCAAAGTGCCTTTGGTAGAACCAGCATTGATCATTCCGTCCAAACGAAGTTTTCGCAAGCCCTTTGCAAATGGTGTGCTCTTGGGATGGCCGTAACCGGAAAAGAGGCAAATTGTCTGCATTGAATGCTCTTTGTTTCCAAGCATGTTGAGTTCGCCCATGGCGCGTAGAATCTTGATGGTGGCAGCAGATGACATTGTCAGAATAAGTCCAGATTTTTTGTTTTTTATGAGGTGTTTTGTGCGGATAGATTGATTTTTTTTACTGTTGAGCGTGGAAAGATATCGCCTCGTTTCTCGAATTGTATCCTCTTATAGTCTACTCGGAGTATTATTACTCGGTAATTTTTTTTTGCGATTTGACTTTAATTCGAACGCTTTTGTGGAGTGGTAAATTCCTCGCACTCAACGAAAACCAAGGGGTCAGTTTAACACGCCGTACCATCACACTGCTTTTTGTGCCACATGAGCCAGAAATGAAACAAATCACTTATGAGAGCTTGTCAAGCGTCTGGTCGAAAGAAAAAAGCATGTTGAGAAGTTGGAGTGTTATAAAAATTGGAACAGGAGATCTTGAGGTCATCATCAATCGTTCGTTTACTACTAGCATCATTGGTCAATTTTTAGACGTTGAAACGCTGGTCATTACGACTCACCGTTGTGCCATTGGCGAAACTTTGTCGATCCAGGAGATCGGGTGCCCGAGCGGATTGCGGTCCGGCCCTTTGAAATCCATTACTCGTGACATTCAGAACTAGAAAGAAACCGAAATGCTGGTACGGAAGTCTAAGCGGTGATGTCTGCACCAAGCTAAATCGTGAACTCTTAGGTATATCAATAGCTACAACTGAAGAAAGAAACACTGCTCTACTAGCAGCTATTTGTTGGTTCTTGCCTACTACATTAGTCGTAATTACTACTACTAGTAGTAGAACTCCTCACCTTGGCGCCTTGCGGGCGCCATGTTGTGATCCCCGTCAATTAGACGTTCCGGTTTTTTTTGTAGTAGAACTCCTCATTCGGTCTACTATTTACTAGGTACAGTGCTAACTAAAGCAGGATTTTACCAGCATGTAACCCTTTCCGGAGGGAGTACTAGTTACTCTACTGCTGGCTAATCTCCTACTACTAGCTAGTAGTAGAGTTATTATTAGTAGACAGACCTCTAGAGTAGAGGCGTGAGCATGTTGGATCGGGAAACTGAAACACTGAAAAACGGAAGTTTCAGCAACAGCCAGGCATTACTGGTCTTAACGTACAGTTAATTTGTACAGTGATGAGGCTTCCCTCAAATTGGCATGCTTAAAATCAAAGAAAGTATAAAAAGCAATCAACCGAAACCTTGGGCGATTCGCATCTATCCAAGTTAAGGTCTTGTCCTGTCTTGGCAGAGATCAATACAGCGTTAACTTGTCTGGATAAAGATAGAAACATCCCGGTCCTGAAGTTAAAAGCGCTACTCAACACTACAGAAGTATTGCCCATTTGCTTTATCTTTCATCTCTTCATTTCTTAGTTAGTTCGTGAGAAAAGCGCTAGCCAGAGGCCAGAGGTTTTTTTGCATCTCCTGTACTTCACAGCAACACACTGCAGAATCATCATTATGGCATCGAAAAGCACTAGATGTGTTTCCTTCGATTTATCGCCAAATTATTGGTACATTGAACAGCTTGACGATATAGATGATGACATGTTTTATGATCTGTGGTTCGACGAGGACGAAATCAAGGCCATGCAAGCATCCGCCGCCAGAGTAATGAGCGGCAATAACAAGGACGATTCGCCGAGAGGATTGGAATACCACACGTTCGAAGGAGGTGAGCGGCGCAGATACGAACGCAGCAAAGTCAGCGAAGCAGTGTTGGGAGAACAGCTGAGACAGAGGGCCGCTCGCGACTGCGAAGGAACGCCCGTGGACCCCGAACGAATCGCCGTGGAATATCGAAAAGTTTCCAAGCATCACCAGGACTTGGCCTATCAACGAGGAACACAAGATGCTGCAGATGCATCTGGTAATCCGATTCGTTCCGGTTTAACCAAGTTGTACGGATCAGCTCGGAATTTGTTTGGTTCTTCCCGAAATTTGGTGGATCCCATTTCATGATAGAAATGCTCTATGCCTGCTATTGGCTGGCTGGCTTGGCGTTCATCTTTCATCCAATTCTTTTCGCGTAAAGAACGGTCTGCAACTTACAGTTCACAACACAGCACCACAAAACAAGCATTTTCATTTTTGTTCTGAGATTTGATTCCGTAACAAACCCTTTCACCATGAGAGCTTTTTTTGGATGCGAATATTTTGCTGCCGCCATCGAAATACAGAAGAAAATTGTTTCATATTATAACTCAATATTAGCTAATAATGTCGTACCTTGTTTAGCATAGCGAACCTGCGAGGTATGTTGGCGAGAAGAACGTGATAAATTACCTAGTTAGCACCCCCTGGGTCGAATGGGTAGAACTCTACGAGCGCAAAGTAAGCAGCTCTGTGGACAACCCAGCTCAGCCCATCTCTGACTCTAAAACGAAAGGCTTAAAGAACAGTATCTTCTTCCTCTTCTCATTGTACTGCTGTGGTCCAACCAGCCAAGGACAGAGCCCGTGTAAATGCTCTAGCTTCCAGACCGTATGTTTGTGCATTTCTCACAAACTTGATTCGTAGGAAAATCTTCGTGGAACAAGAATTGATACTACCCGCAATACATTCTCTGATTACCAAGCTAGGAGAAGAACTGTGTCAAACCACCTCCTATCAAGTTGACCACCTCAGAACGTTTTTCGCAAAGAACCTCTTCAAAAAATATCTATATTTGAAACGAAAGAAATGGCCAGCCTCCTATTCTTGAAATGTTTCCAAGGTCACATGAGCGATGCATGCGAACGACCTGCTCTGCCAACACCCTCAAAGGTTCTAATTTCAGAGAAGAAAAATAAGACCAGTATAGACTTACTGTTTTCGCCCGTATTTTTTGGCTGGAGGCTCTTTCAATCGGGACCATTGCCTGCGTGGAACTCAAATGAAGCTACTAGGAGCTGTAGTTGGTGACATGACACGACTACAGACAGTGGCTGTCTTTCAAGACAACCCACAATTGACGTTGTCTTCCCCCCTGTAAATGCGCTCAATTCTGAAAGATGATTGCTGTACTGGTCTTGGTGTACTAGAATAGACTAGTAGACTAGTAGTAGCGAGGCTAGTCTACTCCTAGTATGCTAGTCCACTCGTACTGATTTTTCATTCGTAGTAGCCGTGCCGTGAAGCGCACTCAAGCCTTGCCTTTCCACCCGGCTATGTTGTTTCCTCTTCTCGAAATGCAGAGAACCCCCAAGCCGAACTTTCCACTGAAACCAAACCAACTTAACTACTGGTAAACCACCTACGTAATAGTTAATGAATAAAGCTACCAGCTACACTTCACCAACACTGCTGCAGCCCTTATTGATGTCCGATGACAAGAAAACCTATTATGAGTGAGTCTTTTTTCACCATGTAGAATGCAATGCGATTGCTAAATGGGCTGGTACCTTTACTGACAAAGAATCCATTCTCATTCTTCCTCATCCCTTCGTACTTCGCACTACCGCCTTGCCTACCTGCTTCATTTCTTTACAACTTGATTTTATGCTTCCACCTGTACAAAATAATTCTGTTGGTGCCGTCCTACCACTTTTTCTTTTCTCTCCTTCTTTTGCTCGCTCTGGCATCGCAGTGGAAATAATACAACGATTACGCTTATTTTTTCAGGTAACCTTTGCAGTTTCCCTCTTCTTTTGGATTTGGGCGCTCAAAAATACAGCTACTATGGATGGAAATGTGGATCTAGGCACGGTTTCCTTTCTAACGGTCATTATATCATCAAGCTACATGCTGGGCGTTCTCAACTCGCATAGTTTTGATGCTGTCAGCAAGTGGGCGAAACTGGCCACCACCGCTGCCCACCTGTTGGTCGCTCTGAATTATATGCTGGGAATCTTTGTTGGCTATCAATATTTGAATAGCGCAACCTTTGCAACGTATTGTTTCATATTTACTGGGATTTGGCTCGGCGTAGCGTACTACGGAGCAAAGCTAATGCAGTTGCCAGCGAGCTCCCCGCGAGCAACCATCAGCGAATCAACCCCGCTGGACTCTTAGTCCTCGAAGAGATCGTTTTCCAAGAAAATTCAATTGCAGTTTAATACTTATAGTTTCAGGAAATGGATTAACAACCGAGCTCTATTACCAAGTGAGATTGAAACAAGATCCAAATTAGAAGATGCGCACCAGTAGAGTGCGCGCCCCAAAAGACAAGACCACAACAGAAAGAAAAGTTCTTTGTATATTCAAATGTAAAATACAGTGTTGTTTCTTGTTGCCGTACACAAGATCTAGCGCTTATCTACGTACTCGGTACTTGCTGTGTGGCTTATTTAGTCATCTACCGCATTTTTGAGCTTGTCGGCGCTACTGTCGACGGCATCCGTAAAACCTTTTTTTGCATCTTCTTTTTTGCTTTTAATACTCTCCCTGGTACTTGATGCAGTATCTTTGATATTGTCTTTGGCATCTTTGGCCATATCTTTGAAGTCCTCTTTTTTGCTTTCGACCTTGTCAGCGGCATTGGATGCTTTTTCTTTTGCTTTGTCGGCAGCCTCAGAAACTTGACTCTTGACACTTTCGGCGGCATCCTGGCCAGCCTCCTTCACTGACGTGTAGCCTTTTTGTGTTGTATCTTTGGCTGTACTGAACTTATTTTTCAGAAAAGACCCGATGTCCTTGGCTCGGTTCTTGACAAAGGAAAAGGTTCCCGTGACCACGGACTTGGCTCCACTGACTACCTTTTTGGCCCCTCGTTTGATGACATTTTTATCTTTCTCGCCACTGCTATCTCCGCCATCTCCGCCACCCATAAACAGCGGCACATCCCAGTGAATATTGCTATTAGAAGGTAAGACCCTGTTGCGTGATGGGATGCAGCACGATGACGTCTGACAATGAGGCTGTGGCACTAAGGCCGATGCGATCGAGAGCAGTAGTAGGCATAGTAGGAAGGACCTAATCATGATCGTGAGTGATTTCTACGGTTCCTAAATTTTAACAAAATACTAAATTGTGAATTGTGAATTATGTGTGCTATTATTATTTGAGTACTGATGAGGAGTATCCGACGAGACAAGGACACCGTCAAGTAAAAGTGCTTCCAACTGTTTTCTTATCTCTAACTATTTTGGCTCTGGAATCTTCTGGAAAAGATACCGCACTTCTGGAAAAGATACCTTTTGGCTCGACATTCAATCAGGACAATAATATCTACTACAGTACCTGGTAGGTATTTTTACGAGTAGCTATCTATCAATAACCCTTCATTTAACCTTATTGAAACATGACGCACAGTGATTCCAACGCATCTTTCCATCATTTTTCTGATAAAGTAAATCGTACAAGAGAAAAAGCAAAAGATGCCGCCATGACTAAATAATTTATTTATGTTGCCGCCTGTTGTGTTAATCTCCAAAACAAACCAGCAACTCGAAATTGAACAGTTTAAATGAATCGATAGCAAAATATCGGCTACGAATTATTTGTAATATTTTGTCCTAAAATGGAAAATTGCTCGGTCGATCAAGAGGGTGCTCCCTCAAAATCGTTGACGACAGCACAGGACAGCAGTGAGCTCTCTTCTTTGCAAGGAAAAAAGCAGCCGTGCGATAAAGATACAATGAAGAATAGGACTTCATTCATTACTTTGGTCTGTGTTTTGGTGGCCGTGGCGGGTCTCTTGAAAGTCTCTGGGTGCGATCACTATCGGATAACTCCCACGACGAACCACAGAAAGCTGCGACAAGTGCTTTCACCGTACAATAACACACAACAAACACAACGGCGGCAGAAAGAATATGACAGAAGGCTCAGTTTGCTGCAACGGGACTATGTGGATTGTTCCAAGTATGAGTTCACTCAGAGCATTTCCGAGGTACTTCGGATCAACTATGTTGTCAAATTGGACGAAAATGATCCTAGTAAAGGAACCTTTTCAGCAGAGCTAGTACTGCTGGACGAAGCATGGCTGGGATTCGGGCATTCAGAAAATGGTGCCATGATGAATTCCATGGCTGTCTTGGGACTTCCGGATGCCAAGCCGCCATTTCAGGTCCAGAAATATAGGCTGGGAACATACCAGACAACAGATCTTGAAGGGATTCCTCAGGCACTGCCAGCTGTTCAGCAAACATTAATGAATGCGAGTTTGACACAAGCAGATGGTGTAACGCGTATGAGATTTACCAAGCTGCTGGTGGAACCAAACGAGCAAACCATTGAACCCAATTGGCAAAATATCTTTCTCTTTGCGCATGGAACCAGCAACACCCTGGGCTACCACGAAGCCAGAGGAGTCCTTGCCCTCGATCTAAGACCCTGCGTTCCAAGCGTTCCAGAAAACGAGAGGCCAGAACTATCGAATCAACTGCAAGATCCGGAAGTAGAAGATCGTCAGGAATCCGCAAGCAATTACTCCGTGATTTCGATTGGAAATGGATTTGGTGTCGGCGACGACGGCTTTGGAGAAGCCGGGGGAGAAGGAATCGGTAGTAACGACACTGTGAGTGCAGCTGGTCTACCTTATACGGTGAAGCGACCAATTGTAATGGATGAGAATGATGACGTGGCCTTTGCCCAAGGATTCACGGACGACGTAACCGCCACAACGATGGGCACTTCAAACTCAGAAGAGGAAAATACCAGCAGCAATACAAAATCAGAGATTATTTGGATCCTACATGGCTTTTGTGCAATGCTCAGCTGCTGCATCTTGTTGCCTGTGGTCATCGCATCCACAATTCTACCAGGTTGTTTTGGCGGAAAAACCAAACCTGACAATATTTCGGGGAATCGGTTGTTTCGTTGGAACAATATCCTACTGCTAGTGGCCATCATCGCCACTTTTACAACTGCATTAATAGGCTCTGCTATGAAAACCCAATCACAAAAAGCTTCCAGCATTAGCAAATACAGCAAATCTTCTTCCTACCACGCTCCCGCTGGATTGGGACTTTCGATCGTTTTTGTTTTTTTTGCTCTCGCTGGAGCCCTGAGATCCTTCCTCAAGCTAACGCCTGCTGGACTCGAAGAAAGGGACGGTCTTCCAAGAAATGCAAACGAGTCAGGGCCATCCGACTTTAATAGCGAGGACGTCAAGAGTGTAGACAGAGCTCTTGCAAGCTTGACACGCATTTTTGACAATTCTCATCGATTGGTGGGCATCATCTTGGCTTTTGTGTCGTGCTGGCAATGCCAAAGTGGGCTTGATATCTTTGCCGCGCAATACGAGAATTCCTGGTTCACCGCAGCTGTCTTTTGGGGCATCAGCGCGCCCGTATTCGCGGTCGTTGCTACACTATGTCTATTGCAAATGGTAAGATATTGCCACGGAGAATGGAAATATGCGTTACAATCAAGTTTGTCATCTGAGAGCAATACTGATAATTGTGATACCCGATGGCTGGCTGGACTTTTTCGCAGTGTCATCGATTGGCGCAATGGCGTTACCAGGCAGCGTACTGGTGATGGCATTGAAACGATTCTGGGGATACGGCGATAAAACAGCTGATTGTGCTCGCGGATTGAAGCTACTACAGGATCTATTTTCTCAATGACTAGCTAGCTAAAAGGTATATAAAGTGCAGAAATAGAATCATATATTAGCATCATTTCTACACAGCCTCTCCTCGCAACTCGCAACTATGTACCTAAAAAACTGGTTAGGTCACAAGAGTCGGTCATCAGCCGAACCAGCATCACGTTACTCTCAAGTGCCATCTGAATATTATAGTGCAATTGAGACTGCCATTTCGGAACAGCGTTCTGTATCGTCTGCATTGTTCCTAGCACTGAGTCCGCTCAGAAAACTGGCTCTATCGACAGGTCTCTGAGGACTGAGGAGCTTGGGCAAATTTCGCTTCAGAACACAAACCTGTACCATGCTTCTTAGCAAACGCAGCAAAAAACCCTTTGATGTCACCTTGCCTTCACATTTCTTAATTTTTACAATCGAGTGTTGATTGGAGGCTGCTGCAGAGTTAGTGAGCTAGTAGCGGCAATTATGCTTTCCATCTGCAATCAGGTCAAAAAAATAAAAACGTCCGAAAAGCTTTCTTAAATAATTTGCATCCACCCGGGCAAATTCATCGAACGCAAATTCGGTCTTGGTCAAGATTGAATTTGGTCATCAAGAACTACAGTACTGGTACTGAAACTAGATACTAGTACGAGTAGCGAATAGGTCACAACAATGCTCGAACAAAAGATTCTGTTTCTCTCTCATCTGTCATCATTTGAGGAACAAAACCAGAAATAAAAATTCAATGCCTAGAACGAAGAGAAAATGAGAAACGTTATTGGAAACTTCTTTCGGTTCATCATTCTGGCGCTCACACTTGTTGCGGTAAGTTTCGTTTGGCGTCTACGATCTTTTCCTTCCATAGCTTGCCTCATCGTTTACCACAACCCTCTTATTCGATTTCGAAACCTGCAGCTGATACTTCAATTCATGACGAGCAGTTCCTGCAAACTTGTGGAATTGTCGAGTACCAGTGCGAAGACTATGGGCATCTTCTATGAGAGTGATTACTCAGGCTCTTGCTTGAACTCGAGTTACGAGACAGATGACCCTTTCATCAAGTCGGCTCGATCCATGCTGATTGTTTCCATTCTTTCCGGAGGAATTGCTGGATTTATGGTTCTCGTTGAATGGGTTTTGTTTGAGTTTTTCTGCGCTGGTCTATTGGAGTCCCTAGCTTTCTTTTTGGCATGGACAAGTGCTGCCCTGACCTTCATCTTTTATGGCGCGAAAGCCTGCCAAGGAGAGGACTACGAGGACATCAACGAGCTCTTTTCCAATGTCTTTACAGAAGGGGACGTTGACTTTTCTGGCAGTGGCTGCGAGTACTCCGATTCTTCTACCTACATGACAACCGCTGCTGTTTGCTACTTTCTCTGTGCCTTTTTGCTTTGCTGGTACGTGGTATCATGCCATTGTTTCCTGTATAGTCTTTCTTTACCCTGTCTCTTTATTGTATATCAAACTTACCCCACACTGTCGAATTCCACAATTTCATTACTTACGTTTAGCACTCCGCAACCGGACCCGATTTGGAAGCAGGGGGGGAAACAATAGAGCTGTCACTCAACCTTGCCTTGAGAAAAAATAAAATTGAACGGTATTACATGCCATGCAAATATTGAATTCTGTGGCACGTTTCGTCGGATCTAGTTTGTACAAGTGCTAGATGTAAACTAATACTTCATATTCCGAGTTGATAATATTATTACAGTGTCCATGAATCATGGCTGACCAATCATCTGATTCACAAGTCGCAATGCAATGCTTGTGTCGCGACTACGGTACTATCATGTAACCTACTAGCTAGTAGCTGCTAGCTGTAGCTCGTAGTCGGAGTAGCTATTATTACTACCAGCAGCGCTCTAGCTAGCTAGCTAGCTAGCTAGCTAGCTACTACTACAACAACAACAACAACTACTACTACTACTAATACTACTACTACTACAACTACTACAACAAACCAGCCACTAGACTACTACTTCAGTAGCACTCGGTAGTGTAACGATAATAGTTTAGTAGTAGACTAGGTAGCAGGTCTAGTAGACTACTACAACAACTATTCTACTAGTCTAGTAGTAGCACGAATCTCTCGTCTACAATTTCCAAGTCTTTTATCGTTGATTTACTCTGATCAAGTGTACATCCTTTTGCAATAGAAGACGAGAACGATCAACAAGACTCCCTTCCCTTTTTCTTGTAGATTGTTATTGTTGTGAAATACTGGTAAATAATTTAAAATTTAAAATTCTAATTACTGTAGGGGTCTCCCCCTTTTCTTGCTTGCATATCGCTCGTATTCATTGGCGACTAGGTGACTACTTGGACTTTTCTGTCCAACAATTGGACTAAACAACATGTGACACACACAAAAAGAAATTTAAGCCGATTCGCCTAATTTGCTGCCACAACGTCCAACTATTAAAGTTGGGGCTGACTGTGGCATTGAGACTTCTTACAGTGAACAAAACAGTGGGATAGTAAGATGCTAAGATTTTCAATTAATTGGATAAAGAAGGAAGAAAATTTCCCAAACCAAAAAAATCAAAATTGGAGTGTCGAAATTTACAATTTACGAGGATCACAACAAAACCTAGCAAGTTGGAACTAAACAGCCCCCTCATCGCTAAAGCAAACAATTGAAATTCCATTTTACATCATTATCGAGCACTATTATCTACGAACAACGAACACCAACCATGACATTTTCGGTCCAAGCCACCGCACTGACCATCTGCTTGCTGAGCTTGCCTCGTTCTATTTGCAGTAGGGAGACAGCTCTGGATAATGTCAATGTGAAAGGCAGCATCAGGACGTTCCCGCAACGGCAGCATCGATCGTTAGCTGATTTCTTGATGCCCTTCCAGATCACCTGGAGATTCAATATTGCCGAAGGTGCAGGCTTTCCAAGTGATCGACAACCCACGGATGCAGAATACGAGGGAATCCGGCAAGCCAACATGGATTGGTTTGCCGTCGAGATCCCTCTATTTTACGCCGATGAAACCAGCTTTTCTTTTCAGAACATCGATTGCACAGTCACGGACACCACTTACGATCCAGCAGCGTCGGAAGAGGATTGGGTGCACACCATCGTCCAAGCTTGTGAGGTGGTGTGGGATGCCGATACTATTGAAGATCTTCCTCCAGTGCCCGAATTCCTTGTGGACATGAATGCTGATTATTTGTTGGACAATTTCGTGGCCAATCATTTACGATCGGCAGATCCGCAAGATCCCCGAAGTCTCTTCCAGTTTGCCTCTCGCGTAGGATACGTCACCACTACCATCGGTACTACAAGTCCCTTGCCCGGAAATGACACTCCCGCTCCGTCGATGGGTGGTGGACCTGGACCCGTACCCACGGAAGCACCCATTATGCCACCCACGGGTGACACACCGGGCAGTCCCACCTCGGTGCCACAAAGGAAGGAAGCCCCACCTGCCAAGTGTGGGTCCCTAGCAGGAGAGCGCGAAAGAGGTGGCGCTGCTGCACAAGCCAAGGATTGCTCAAGTGGGCGTCTAACACAGAATGGAAATGGTGGCAGACGAAAACGAAAGCTCAAGGGAAGCTATAACTAAAAAATGATACATAGTCAATCAATGTGAGGGAGCCAGCAATATCGTAATGGATGTTTGCCTCGACGGTACTGGTGTTTTCATTTAAGTGATTCTTAATTGTTAACTTTTATCACAGCCGTTCTTTCAGTGTCCGAAGTAGCTGCTAACGCTGTGTTATAAAATACCTTGCGATCAGGTACGGGCAATTGTAGTAGACAAAACCACAAACGTCAATAAAAGTGAAAAAGAACGTGGAGTATTGTACAAAGGTTGTACACTCTCACATTGCGCGTCCAGATTTTTATGGGTCAACGTCTGCTGGAACGGCGTCAGGTACCACGATTTTCTTCTCGTAAATCTCATCAAACTTAGCTATGAGCTCTCTCGCTGGTATGATTTCAGTTCTGTCGCTTTCGCTCTCGATGACTTCTTTTGCCGTCAAGATAGCACGTTTCCGCTGATTTGGAGTTCCGTGGTGTCCAGGTGAATGGAAAGCGCATTCACCTGCATTGTATGCCGCCATAGAAGCCATAATGATGTTTTCGGAGCGGTCTGTCTCCTCCACAGAGAGACTACCAAAATAGTGTGTTGCATAGTATCCCGCAAGAAAATCTGCCATTAACTCCGTACGCCGACTTCGTTCTGGTGATCCCCTGTAGCCAGCATTGGTTGCGAACTGGACATGGTGGGCAAACTCGTGATACAAGACATATTCAGGTCCAACAGTTTCCAGACCCACAGTCTCAAAGAATTGAGTCATGCCGTCACCCATCGCAATAGTATTTTGCGCACCCCAGGTGGATGCAAAGGCATTCAGAGTCCACATAGGGAACATGTATCCGATAAAAGGATAGATGTCAAACATCTGAAGAACGTAATCAACATAGATCACGCCTTGCTCTGGTGGAACCCCAAACACAAAATCCAATACCTGCAGCATCAATGGGCCATTTCGCAATATGCGAGGACTCAAAGCAAAAAGTGAAATATTGTCTGAATGATCGTCCCAGAAATCTTCCAAATCTTCCGTTCGAGAAAAGTACTCATTTCCTTGTTCGGCATTCGGGTAGAAATCCTCTGGCAACGAGCTTTCAGTTGACAGAAAAGCAGCGTACATGAACCAATGGCTCAAAGAAAGATCGTTGTAAAGATAATTAAACTCATCTCGTTCCCAGTAGCTCAAACTCGACAATAAATCGCCTACAAAGTAGCCAATACCACCAGGTTCGCAATGGTAGTCATCACCATTGATATAGGCTTGGATTTGCGTGTCTACCATATTGTATAGCTCATTGTTGGAGAACAAGTCCTCCTTGGCTGGCAAATCTGCTTTAGGGACCAGCTTTTCGAGTCTGTTTGGAGTGATTGGATTTCCCATTGTTTCCTTGTCGGCTTTTGCTGGCTTTGACCATGGGTCCCTTGCAAGAGTTAGATCAGCAAGCCCCAAAATAACGGAAACAAAAATGAAGAACTTCATGGTCGACTTTTATGTGTTTGTCAATTACTTGAGCAGCTTATGCGAAGAGCTACAAAGTTTCTTGGCAAATGATATTGTGAGACTGTATGTGGAATTTTGCGACATGAGAAATAATACGAGTAGTATTCTCCGCTGCACAGCCTCTATCTAGTAGACTAGACTACCGTAATTAAAACATTAAAACCATTCATATTGTTCTTAATTTGAGACAGGTCTTTTATTAGAAATGCACAGTAAAATAGTACTGTACTCATCGTCAGTTCTAACAAGAAAATTCGAGTCGTTCAAGGTCGACGAATTGGAATGTGTATATTTCCACTGGTACTACTACTAGTACAGAAACCCTACTATTACTAAATACGGCAACATTTTTCTTTTACCACAAATTTTTGAAGCTCCTGTGAAATATGGTGAATTTCGAAATAATAGTAATGATTTAGAGGCTACTGCGAAAAAAAAAAAAACGCTGGAAATTGCAAACTCCTCCGAGCATAGTAGCTTGATTGAAGCGCCACTCCATTTTTGTAGTATTGCGCTGCTGCATGATACAACGTTACTTTGAATAAGGTATCAATGATGATAGTGATGTTGTGGTGAAAAAGGAAGATCAATCGCTCGCTGTTCCTTCAGCTGCGTTCTCGTTGTCGACTACTAGCGTAGCGATAGAGAGACGAAGTGTCGACGATCCACTTTTGGGCTATGATTTTATTTATTTGAGCTATCTAGTACTACTACTAGTAGTTCCAGTAGTTGCAAGGCCCAGCACCTATGATTAGTAGAGTACTAGTAGTAGTAGTAGGAGTCCTGATACTCGCACTAAGAGACTAGTACTAGCTAGCTAGTAGTAGTACTAGTAACTAGTAGTACTCTGGCTAGCTACTACTGGTACCAGGTAATAGACTACTAGTAGAACTACACATCCAGGTGGTACTACGTAGCTAGCTAGGTACAGTAGAGAGCAGAGTGCATTGTGGAACATATCCGTGATGTCATCCATGGCCTGTCCGATTCGACATGAAGAAGTCCAATCCCATTTCGAATTGGCGCCATCGAGTCGGGCGGCATTCGTGTTTTCAACGTTCAATGCAATGCTCTCACTATTTTGCTTCAAAATCAACACTCCTACTGCAGCTAGTAGAGTATTATTACCTGCACTTCCTGCGAAGAACACTACCAGTACTAGAGAATACTACAAGTAATAATACGAATACAATCAAGACACCATGCTACGATCATCCTTAGGAATTCCACTAGCTCGACGGAGCATAAGTCGGACGCGAATAACTCCTGCCGATTGCAGCAGAAGCTCAGCTTGCAGCTGCAGCTCAGCAGATTCCTTGTCGATCACAACCTCCACTTTGGATTCTACTACACCATGTGCTGTCATTGCTATGGGTGGAGGCGTATCTACATTCCCACAAGCATTGTCTTCTTCTTCTCTCTACAAGGATAGCAGCAATATCCGCTACTTTTCGACACTTTCCTTGGCTTCTTCTTCCAGTCTCTTACATCAACGATCCACCTCCACGAATTTTCACCATCCACTTCTTGCCAACCACCACCACCACCTACTACATCACCATCACAACCACAACCACTGCACTACTCAAATCCGCACCAAAGTCTTTGTTTCACAGCACAACGACATGAACATTACATCGAACCAAATTCTGGATTACTGCAGTAATCGTGGTATTCACAATCTCCAACATGCGCGGGTCACATCGAGCCATGTCATTCTAGAAGAATGTCCCTTTTGCAACAAACCGACCAACGGCAAGGCAGACAATTGCTACAAGTGCTACGTGCAAATTGGTGGTGGTGCCTTTTTCTGTCACCGGTGCGGGAACAAGGGATCGTGGTTCGACTTCAAGAGCATGCTGCGAGGATACGATCACAATGTTTCGTCGGCGGGTGGTCAATTCAACGGCATTACTGCTACTGCTGCGGCGGCCGCCACTGATGCTGGTGTGGGACCAGCCATTGCTAGTGCTCGTAAAGATGGAACTCAACGAGGCAACCATAGCAAGGGACCGGTAGTACAGCTGCCTTTGCCGAAGCAACGACTACAAGCTTGCTACATTAGCAATCTGTTGGATTCCAAAGATGAAAACGTAACCGCTGGTGCAACTGCTGCTGCCAGCACAACATCGCAGCCTCTAGCAACACCACAAGACGATAAGAGAGCCCTCAAGTATCTCATCGAGACAAGGGGGTTAGAGATGCGGACCCTCCGTAAATACGGAGTCGGCAAGGCTACGTATAGTTTTCCGAGTGATAAAAATGGACAGTACGTGGCGACGGAATGCATTACCTTTCCCTGGATCATGACGGTCGCCGATATCAAAGAACAAGAAGCGCTGCGTGGAGCCGAATTTATTCTCGCGGAAAAGAACAAGACAGACGACACAAACAAAACGAATGACACGACAACTTGCAGTGATACGGACTTTATTACACGACGCATCAAAGTCCGAGCCCTCGAACAAAAGGCGTGGCAACGATTAGATCCTGCTGGTGGTGGATGGGGACTCTTTGGATTCCACACCGTCCCGGACGGTGCCACTGAAGTTGTCTTGACGGAAGGAGAATACGATGCCATGGCAGTCTGGCAAGCGACAGGACGCCCCGCAATTAGTCTCCCCAATGGATGTCGATCATTGCCTATGGAAGTTTTGCCCATGCTGGAACGATTTAGCAAAGTATACTTGTGGATGGACAATGATGCTCCGGGACAAGAGGGTGCCAAGCAGTTTGCACAAAAAATTGGACTCAATCGATGCTATATAGTGCAACCGCCACCACTCGATGGTACCAACGACGATGCCACCTGCAAAGACGCCAATGAAGCCTTGCTGAAGGGTTTGGACTTGAAAGCCATGATTGATGCTGCTACCATTACCAAGCACGAACAAATTTTGGATTTTGAAAGCCTTCGAGCCGATGTCTTGCATGAGATCTTAAATCCAGACAAATACACGGGAGTGCCCATGAATAGCCTACCCACGCTGAACAACATTATCAAGGGCTTTCGACGAGGTGAATTGACAGTGCTGACAGGTCCTACGGGAAGGTATGTTCTCTCATGATCTGTCTTGGTATTGCTGGACTTGCCTTTTCTGTGTATTTCCCTCTGTTTCTAAGTCATCCAATCAACTCCTTAACAGTGGAAAGACGACGTTCCTCGGACAGCTGTCTGTGGACTTGGCCGAGCAGGATGTCAACGTCATGTGGGGTAGTTTCGAAATAAAAAATACTCGGTTGCTCGCAAAGCTCCTTCAGCAGTTCTCTCGCAAACCACTGCCAACAGGGTCGCCGGATGCGCCTGCCATTCTTCATCAACTAGCCGACCGATTTAGCTCTTTGCCCATGTATTTCTTGAAGTTCCACGGAGGATCTGACTTAGAAGACGTCCTGGATGCCATGGAATATGCTGTTTATGTTCATGATGTCGAACACATAATTCTTGACAATTTGCAATTCATGATCAGTCGCAACTCACTCAATAAATCCTTTGACAAGTTTGACATTCAAGATATTGCCATTGAGAAATTCCGAAAGTTTGCTACCGACCGCAATGTCCACGTTACCTTGGTGGTTCACCCTCGCAAGGAGGACGAAGCCTCCAAGTTAAGCATGTCTAGTATTTATGGATCTGCCAAGGCGACACAGGAAGCTGATACTGTCATGATTTTGCAAAGCGATAACTCTGCAGGGCGACACCGCAAATACATTGAAGTAAAAAAGAATCGATTTGACGGCACGCTCGGCTTTTGTCCTCTCCATTTTGATCGAATGGGTGGACGCTACGATGATGTTCCCAAGTAATTCTTTAATTCAGAGGGCTAAATATCACATACTGGTGCATACTCTAGTTGATACAACGTAATCATATTAAGATTCATAAATGTATGTGGTATGTATAAATATAATATATGCGCAAATCTTGCCGCGAGTTGATCGCGCCTGTAAACGCCAGATCTATGTCAGAAATATTTTGTCATCGAACGTGGTTGACGAAGTCCCTACGGGTTTGTTTTCCATACATCAAGTGAATTTTAGTGTAACAGCCATCGTAAGAGAGTAGAACGAAGGGCTATCATTCTATTGTGAAGGTTAACGCAGGAGTATTCGTAAGCGTCTCCGCAATGTTGAGTGTCCACGGTTTCCTAAAGAAATAGCTTGCTGTTACAGGATAAACCTGAATGCTGCGAAAGACGCCACACCAGGCGTGTCCCTGCCATGTCTCCTATTTAGAGTTTTGAAGAGTCTCCACGATTTTCATTTTGGTTGCTTGACAGATATACAGGCAAACCCTTCCACGATCTTTTCAGAAGACAACGCATACGCAAGAAAGGGTTTATGCGAACGTACATCGTACTTAGGCGATGACTTCGAAGGTTCATTTGTCTCCAATGGTTTCAACGATCGGGCGTGGAAGAGCCAAATGCAAGAAACAAACGAAAGCTTTCATTTTCGACTTCATCCATCTCATAAATTTTTTCGGTACGTCAATTTCTCTTCGAGTAAAATAAGATTCTATTAATTGTGATTTTATTACGAAAGGTTTGATTTCAATATATGTAGTAACTTTAGAGCTTGGATATTTGCCATATTGGGTGTCATTATGCAGGTTATCTTACTTTCTATCGAGCTTCCTTTTCCTATCGAAGGATAGAAAAAAGTTTTCCCACTTTCTAAAGACTTGTAAACATGGCATCTCCAGCATCTATCAAGAAGGCCCGCGACGCAATTCTCCGAGTCATGGCAAATTGGCATTCTGTTGGTGTGAACACCCAAAAATTGCAGGCCGTGGCTGTGGAAGCAGAATATGGAAGCACTGATGGTAAAGCGTTTCGCACGGCCGTGAAGAATTTGAAAGACGAAGGCATCATCATCAAGCAAGATACGAATATTATTATGACAGACAAAGGCATCAAAGGCTTGCCTAAAGCTGATAAATCGCCGGAGGCGCCCTCGAACGAAAAAACTCAAAAGAAGATTTTGGAAAAGATTCTCAAGAGCAAGGGCGTCCCTCCCGAACCAAAGACTACCCTAATTTTCAATACATTGCTAGACGGAGAGTCTCACTGCAAAAAAGATTTGGCCAAGATTGCTGGATATGCCGGAACAGATAACAAACCTTTTCGCAACTTGATGGCTGCGTTGAAGATTTTTTTTGTATCTCCAAAGGGCGCTGCCCAATTTTCTGATGCGCTCTTTCCTTTTGGTCGCGATGCTGCCAAGAGCTCTACTGACAAGAAGCGCAGTGCTGAAGAGGTAAAGGAGTCGCCTCCCACAAAGAAAAAACGCACCAAGACCATGGAGCATTTTTCTGCAGTTTCAATTTGAGTTCAAGTCTTTCAGTGGCATTTGATTGATGAATAGTCCGAAATAGGCATGCATCGAGGCGGAGATACTCGTACATCGTATGATAAACCCATAATTCAAAAATAACGTAAAATTGCTAACATTCACCCGCAGAAACTAATAGCGATGCAGTCTCGGTTCTCTCTTGTAGCAGGTACGGCAGTGTCTAGCTCTGAAAAGTGCCGTGACAAAGCCGGATTTGGTTTGCATGCAGAGATAGTACACACCGTTCAAGATGTCTTGGACAGATGAGCCCAATCTTCCCCACTACGCGGGTGATGCTTGGTCCTCCAATAATGTAAGACGACATCCTGTATGCTGACATTGCAGGTTCCAGTGCACCAGTGAATTATTTTTTGGAGTGATTGTTCGATTTTGACGATGTTTCTCGCATGGTTACTAACTTTCGCGATGGTCCAGTAGGGATACTCGTAGAGAACTACGTACCTACAGTACTGGTTTTATTTTTGTTGTCGTTGAGACGTGCTTTCTACTGGAGAATGAGGGTGAGTACTACTGCTGGTTCAGCCAGACGATTAGCTACTAGAGCTTAGTACTAGACTACTGTACCAGGTGGGATAGTAGTAGACTACTAGTAGTCTAGCTAGCTACTCCTACTGTATTTTAGTAGTAGCTACTCTACTAGTAGCTCTAGCTAGAGCTACTGTAGTACTGTAGTAGCTATTAGAGCAGTAGTGTTGAATAGACACTTCAATTCAAACACTATGTCTATACTTTAGTATGGTCTTCACTTGATGATACTCTGTATTTATTATTAGATAATACTGTAAAAGTGAGAGGACTCTGATATCACTATTTGATATCAGTCAGTCCTACTAGATACTACTAGTTGTGCCTTGAAACGTAGGCTTTTTGACCACTGAGTTAGGCACTTTCGCCAACAAGTAGTAGTACAGCCAGCACTACTACTGTAGTACTAGAGACTACAGGGATCATAATATTATGTAAAAAGGTGTACCACTGGGTGTACCTTGTTATTTCGTATCCCGATCTTTTACCATGCTGGGAAGCAAAGTCAATAACAACAACTATTTATTTTTGCATCATTGTCATGAAATATTCCTATCGTGGTTTTGAAGAAGGAGGTGAGCACTTCCGTAATTCTCTTCAGAGTAACGGCTTGGGCGTTCTCTTGTGTGACTAGATTATTGATTCCGGACATCGCCTTGAATTACGTTCAATAAGGTAGTGCGTGAGAATTTTTAAATTCCAGTGATGACAAACCGAAGGGAGAAACTTTTGCCAACGACACTGGTAGAAAAAGACGCCATGGTTGTTACCGACAAGGAGGAGGAGGAAGAGGAGAAGAGTTTATTGCCTATTTATGTACCAGAAGGCAAGGAATCAAATCTACAGCCACAGTCGTCGTCGTCGTCATCTCGTCGACACATGGTATACATTTATATGATCATCTTTTTTGGTGCAATGATTGGAATGGAGATCGCACTAGAAGCAGCCTCCAAACATTTCGGAGGGCTCGATTCTTTCGCAGCTGCAGCTACATGCTTTCAATTTTCTTTCTGCGTGCTATTTCCCTTGATCCTATCCAAAGGTAAAGGTCTTGAGAACTTGCCGAAGACTAGGCAGGAAGTCCTTCCCTATATACGACTCTCGTGTTTGGTATTTGGAGCTACTGCGCTTGCCACGCAATCTGTGAGATATGTTACCTATCCAACAAAAGTCATCTTCAAGAGCGCTAAACTTATTCCCACCATGGTGGTTGCTACTGTTTGGCAGAATCAACGGTACAGTCGTATGGAATATCTAGCGGCCATCTTCCTGTGCTTGGGGGCAGCTGGATTTGGTTACAGCAATACAAACAATGACAAAGAATCCACGTATCCTACAGGGGCTATCTGGGGCATCTTTTTGTTGTTGATATCGATCACGTGCGATGCTGTTGTTCCCAACTATCAAAAAACGCTTCTGAATCAGGGTGTATCGGCTGGTCAACTCATGATAAATATCAACACGGTCGGGACAGGAGCAGTGCTGACCTACATGCTAGTGACAGGTCAGCTCGTAGAAGTTATTGCAACGTGCTACCAGCACCCATTGCTGCTCTTTTATTTGGCCTGTGTTGGAAGTGGATTAGCTACCGCGGTCTGGGCTTACACCAAGCTCATACAAGCTACATCGTCTGTAGTGGCGGTGGCGGTATCCACTTTACGCAAAGTTGGAACCATCTGCTTATCGTACATTTTGTTTCCAAAACCGATCTTGCCACTGCACACGTATTCCGGGTTACTCGTCTTGCTCGGCATGATACTGAGTAGTTATGCCAAAGAACAAGAGCACCGGCCGAAACGATGATCGCATACGGGTATTCTTATTGAGCGGCTTGATTGCGTAAACTACTTTATTAATATTCGTAAATTCTATCTTGATCCAATCAAGCAATGAAAGCCAAAAGCTTCATGAAATATATAAGATATAGAGTGTACGTACTATAAAAGGTCAGCGGATAGTGCTTCCTTCAGAATAGAAAATGAAATCATATAGACTTTTCAACTGACTTCATCGAGATCGATACCATCGAGTGTGTGACTGATATCAGAAATATCTGTCATGATTGATCCAGTCGACGAAAAACGTCGTTTGTCGTTGTTGCTGCTCTTGGAATTCATCATATTTTCGGCGCTTTCTTGTAAGTGCCTTTCGTTTTCGTCCATGCTCATATTGGACAGAAGCGACAATCCACTCAAGCTCGAGGCATTGCTTTTGTAAGTTTGACATGACATCATAGATTGTCCCGATTTGCGCCGATCAACCATACGAGAAGCAGGAGCTTCTCGTCCGACCCGGTTACTGCGCCTTTTACCATTGTTGGCAGGATCAACATCTGGCCAATCTTCAAAGTCTCCGACCGACAATATCTCTTCCTCTTCCTCCTCGTCGTCGTCATCATCATTTTGATCGTCGTAGGCATCGTTGGGATCGAAAACAGCGATATTGTTATTCTTCATGTACAGTTCGAGGGTCTTGCGATACTCGTCCAAAGTGACTTCTCCGTGAATATCATCATTGTTCATTTTCAGAAAATCTCCATCTTCTTGCACGTGACGATCATCATCTGTCTGGCCGCCATCGCTGTTTAATGTCAATTGACCGTCAGTGTCTGCCATGGCCAAGGCTATTGCATCATCACCATCATCTTGGGGAGGAGTTATAGGTGCTGGCTTTTTCTGTTTCTCGTCAGAAGTTGTAGTCGCAGCGTTCGTGGTCTTCGGATCCTGGACATTGCAGTGTGGTTCCTGATAAGGTTGAGACGAACTTCGTTGTTCTTCGGGTTCGATGTTTCGCTGAATGCTTTGCTGGTCCACCACAACATCATTGTTCCTTTTCGAGTTCTTACTGCCCGACGAATCTCGTTTCTTGACTGCCGGTGCTTCCTTGTTTCCAAACGATGTTGTTTCCACGGGAATCGCGTCAATGTATTGATCGCTATTACTAACACCCTCATCTCCCCCTTGTTCAACAAAACTTTCCGGATCGGGTCGTCTACCATGATTGTCATCCATAATGCTATTGCTATTCCGGGCACGAGGTACATCCTCTTCATTCTGGATGCTGTCATGATATCCAAGTGGATCGGCATGTATTCCACTCTCGAGACGCTCCTGTTCTTGTTGCAGATAGGATGGCATAGATCCATTGCGTTGTCGGCGCATGTTCATCATTTCTGCACGCTCGTGTTCCATTCTAATACTACTGCTGCTGTAGATGTTGTGGTGGTTGATGTTGCCATTTTTCGTCGTATTACCATTGGAACCCACGACACCGACACCACCACTACTAACAGGACTCATCGTGCGCATATGGTTCATGGGATTCATACTGCTCATGTGCATAGGATAATGCATGCCATTCATCCCAGCAGCAGCAGCCATGCCATTCATCCCAGCAGCAGCAGCCATGCCATTCATCATGGTTGGCATCATACCCATACTCATCATTTGCTGTTGTTGCATTTGCATTTGTTGTTGCATTTGCATTTGTTGTTGCATTTGTTGTTGCATCTGCATTTGTTGTTGTTGTTGTTGTTGGAATTGCTGCATGGCCGACATGTCCAATTCGTGAAAGCTGGACGCGTTGTTGATGTTATTGTTCATACTATTATTGGATCCGACCAATCCGGGCTCCATACCACCATTGTCATTTCGTCCAAAAGAATTCATCATGTTTGTTCCAGCTCCAGCTCCTCCATTATTCATCATCATCATAGCAGACGATGATCCTGCATTGTTTGGAAACGTTGGCATTTGCATCATGTGAACATTGTTACTGGTTCTCAAATGCGGAGCCGTCGAACGACGAGTAATGGCCATATGATGATGATTTCTACTACCACCATCACCACCACCATGAAAACTCCTCTGTGGCATCCTAGGACTTTGATCTCCTCCGCCTCCTCCTTGCATCGTGGGCATACTGCCACGACGATTGTTGTTGCTGTTGTTGTTCATCATCATCATCATAGAATTTCCTGCCGTGGCCGATAATGGACGCCCTTCTTCGTCAACAGGAAGACTGTCATTATACTCCGTCAAAGATACACAACTACCATGATGACCACCAACACCAACACCACCAGTGTTACGGTAAAAGTGTTCTTCCGAAAGATCCACATTGCTATTTCCCAATCCGTTGGGAAGATGACTGTTGTTATTGTTGTTGATGTTCATCACGGCAGCGGCGGCAGCGGTAGCGGTGGCTACCTTTTTTGCTGCCACGTTGCGTTGATGTTGCAATCGTTCTTGTACGGCATTCAGACCCTGTTCGGTGAGTTTGTTCTGATCGTCGCGGAGCTGACGCAAGTACGGAAGCACCTCTGGTGTACGTTCCCGCAAGCACTGACTGGCTTTTTCTCGTGCCTTCCGTTCCGGAACGACCACCCACAGTGCCGGACCCGACGACGACGACGATGACGATCGCCTGTTCGTATTGTTGTTCTTACGACTACTACTACTACTACTACTTGCATTGTTGTCGTTGTCTTCTTCCTTCCGCCATAAGAACCGTCCTGGTGGTGTCATTTTGGACCACAATTCGACCACTTCACGTGCGACATTGGGCTTCTCAATTTTACTCGATGCTAAGTAACGCATCTTGTGTTCATTGACCAACTTGCGAAAATTAATATTCCCCAAATGATTGTTCGTGCCTCCACCGCGACCTAACAACACATCGTGTGGACCTGGCTTGTGAACCACCAGTACTGCTGCTGCTGCTGCTGCTGCCTCGGCCGCCGTCGCAGCAGACGCGGATGTTGATGATGATCCAGATGATACATCTCTTGCCATCGATGAAGAAGAATTGGGACTGGATTCGCGAGGTTGACTACCTCTCATGGCCAGCTTCATATGATCACGATGGTGGTGGCTGCTGCTGCTGCTGCTGCTGCTGCTGCTGTTGTTGTTTTTATGATCCGGCATTTGTGTGTGTCTGTTTCTGATGGGTGCAAGGAAAGGGGAAGAATTCTTATTGAGAACTCCTTTCAAGTTCGCTTCATAGGTATCTTATAATACTGTACTCTATATTATTATTATGCTATCCGTGCTGCTGTTTTGGTTGTTGTTTAGCTAATAGAATGAAATCGGGTTTTATTACTTACAGTAGTTATTTGGCAAGAAAAGGAGGAGACTACTGGTATCAATGAAAGATCAACAGGCCTCATCTCATCACAAGAGTAGACTACTAATCTACTGGTAGTACTAATCTACTGGTAGCAACATTCCTGAAATTAGACTAGAGTAGTATGGTACTCGAGTAGTCTACTACTGCTAGACTACCTGGTAGTGATGACGAATGGATTCTTGATCCAAGCTGGTAGTCTACACACTACTACTAGCTAGTAGTCCACCTACCATAGTAGTACTAGTAGCAAGGAGCTCTCATCCCAGCAGTGAGTTCCGCTCAATGGTTTCCATGATGGTGTCGTACCGAAGAAGCTCTGCTTTGTACTAGACCACTAATAACGCCTTAAACAATTTTATTCTTTTTCCAATCTCGCTCTCGAACTCTCACCAGTACAAGTGTATGTGCAGTCTTCGTTCTAGTCATTTTGGTGGTTGACACTTAACGAGTCAATAGGAGTCGACTATTCCAAGATTTATATTCAATATCATATATTTAAGAAAATAAGACAATGCAGTATTTCAAATATTTCTAATATTTGGCAATTCAAAGTCTGAGCATACAATTTTGAAATTTTGAGAATTCTCCGAGCCAAGAACTACTACTACTCTAGACTAGTAGTAGTAGTACCAGGTAGGAGTAGCTAGTCTACTTTGTACGGTACTGCTAGTTTTGATACTCTACTACTAGACCCCACTGTACTTACCAATACTAGTACTACTAGGCTAAGTGATGTAGTACAGTAGTAGTGTAGTACTGGTAGGACAAGCACAAGGAGGCTACCAGGTACTAAGTAGAGTAGAGTACGTAGTAGTACTAGTCTAGTTATAGTACAATCAGGGTAGAGTAGTACTAGCTAGCTAGTACCAGGTACTACTAGTAGCTAATACTAATAGCTAGTAGTAGTACCAGTTACGAGGAGAGGAGTGGTAGCTGATACTCGAGTACTATTTATTTTTTGGAACTACCGTACCAAAATCTCTTGGATTTTGTGTTTCTGGCAGGCCCGGCAAACAAAATAATTCAACTTTCATGTGGCGTGGCTGGCTCGAATTTATTAATAATTATCCGGGTGGCTCAGAGACGTCTACCCTCCTCTCAATTTTCCTTTTCTCAAGGCAAACAATAATTAGTACTGTACGTCTGTACGCATATTAAGAGTCATCAGACTTGGTTTTTTTCGTTGTTCTGGTGATGACAACAACATGGGTATGGAACTGTTCCTTACTGCTGCTGCTGCTGCTGCTGCTGCTGCTATTGGCTGTTACTGTTTTTGTTTTTATTGTCGAACGTAGAAGGATGATGAGCCAAAACTTGTACCAACGCTGCTGCACGTCCATCCATGCGTCCATCACTACCCTTTCGTCGACGTCGTCTAATAATGCGTTCTGTTGTTGTCGATGCATGACTGGTACTTGCATTGGATACTGCTCGTTGTACTTTAGTATCGGGTTGTTTCTGTTTGGTATTGACAGTGTTGCTTGTGTTTGTAGTAGTGGTAGTGGTTGTAGAAGCCGATATTTTCGTTCGACCATAATGCTGATGATTTTGATGATGACGACTACGACGAACCGAAGCTGAAGGAGGAACAAATAGTTTTTCACCTGGGTTCAGAATTGCCGGCGTTATTGCTGCTGCTGCTGCTGCTGCTGCTGCTGTTGATGGTGGCAATGATGCGCGTCGTACAGCAGTCTGACGAGAGCGAGAGCGAGATCGGTACATCACACTGTCATCCACTCTTACCTTTGGCGATGTCGCTACTGTCGACGTAGTTGCCGTAGAGGAAGATGGTAACGATGAACGTCGGAGAGCTCGACGAGTGCGAGAATGGCTGCGGTGGCGGTCGTGGTGGTGTCGTCTTCGAGAGATACTGTCACTGTGACCGGTTTTCAGTTTGTCCGATGATGACGACTGAAACGATGCAGCTGCATTTTCATTATTGTTACTAGTTGAGTTGGAAATAGGGGATTCCACAGATATTTTTTGTCGTCGTCGTCGTTGACGTTGAGATGACTCGGACTGCCTGTTAGTTGCACTTTTCCTGGTCAATGACTTTTCGACTGGTGTTGCTATTTTGTGCTTTGCAATTGTGGCGACTCCCTCTGCAGTATCTGTATCCGTATCGGCAGCAGTAGCATTTGTACCATGGGACTTTGAATCTTGTAGAGATGGCGAACTCTGACTCTTGGGTATCCCAGGCCGCTGCTGCTGCTGCTGCCGCTGCTGCTGTTGCTGATGATGACGACCGGATGTGCCAGTCTTATAGAGTTCACGAGCGGATTTGGAAGCTGCAATTACTTCCGATAGCCGCGCATTCTGCTGTTGTTGTCGAGAAGAATCATAGTATGTTCTTCTTCTTGTTGTTGCAGATTTCCGAGGAACAGGGTTGGATACCAACATGAAGACATCGTCCTCGTCGTCATCACTGCTACCAACATCGTCATCACAAAGCCCTAAGTGAGGGCAGGAATCGTGCATCCTCTTCAGTGGTTGCGGTGTGTTACTTTTCGTTTCGTCCTTTTCCTGACGTATTCTGAGCTCTTTTGATGAATGATTTCGTCTTGTTCTTCGAGATGAACTTACTACTGGGGACGACTTGAAGATGGATGTTGTCGTCGATGATAATGATGATGATAACTTTGTTGGATCAACAGAAGAGATCCTAGTAGGAGAATACTGTTGTTGTTGTTGTTGTTGTTGTTGTTGTTGCTGCTGCCGGTGTTGTGTGCTCTCCTTCAACATTAATGGCAATAAGGAGGAAGAGCGGCTACCGGTTTGTCGGAACGAAAAATCCTTCATCTCATCCGAAAAACATTGAACGGTTGGATGTATTTTTTTGCGCTTGGGCGATAAAATCGCTACCTTTACTTCTTCATCTCCGATCAATACAATTTTTTGAAACAACGATGGTAAGTTCGACTGCTCTGATATTTTCGTTTTAGATAAGGTAGGTAGGCTGTCACTAAAAATTCCTTGACTGCTTGTAGAGGATTTGATGTGCGGCATGTTTTACTATTATTGTTTATGGAGTATGGATGCTTGCTTTCTGTGTGTTTTGTTTTGTTGTTGGTGGATTGATTGTCAGATTTTTATGTCACATCTATCTATCGTGTGGATAATAGCCCTTTTCAACTTTTCTTTATCTTTAAGTGTTTTTCGAAAATTTGACACTACTACTACCTAGTCTAGTACTGCTGGTACTAAGACTAGGTACTACTGTAAGTACTAGGTAGCTAGTACTAGTTACCAGGTACCATACTACGCTACTACCAGGTACAGTACTCATCATGGCTCATTCTGCCTCTAAAATAGACCTACTACTATTTGGTAGTAGACTAGTCTACTACGGTACGTACGTACCTACTTCCCGGAGAACTCAATCGAATAATGGCAACCGTCACTCATCGATCCCGAGTTCGTTCTCCGAAGTCTACAGACTTCCAGTAGCTACTACTAGAGTAAAGCTGAATCTTACCGTTGGATGACTCCTATCGATCATGGGACTTGACTTTTCCCCCTAGTTAACACTAGTTAACTTTGTATATTTTCTAGCTCGCCTTGTGCTTCATGGATTTTAT
>Ga0210036_1000354_pt1 | contig 56215 bp, 58 predicted proteins | sample CryGeymeta201515_FD_185469 | JGI IMG/M metagenome (GOLD analysis project Ga0210036, IMG submission 185469) | Groundwater microbial communities from Crystal Geyser aquifers in Utah, USA - Crystal Geyser metaG 2015-15 (SPAdes) (version 2) | ecosystem: Environmental > Aquatic > Deep subsurface >... | reverse complement strand
AGGATCGCTGCGATTGGGCGGACAGTTTGCAAGTCGCCGGACCGTCGAACAGGACGTCGGCCCTGCGCAGATAGACGGTCGATCCCTCGATCGAGACTCCAAGATAGCCGAGGTCGTTATAGCCGACCACATCGAGCGTCTTTGGCAGCGAATTGGCGCGCACACGTTTGATTTCCGTGCCGTCGGCATCGAAAACGGGCAGAACCCCGCGCAGATATTTCGTGATTTCGCCTTCCTTGGCCGAAGCCGAAGCGGTCGCCATGACCGCCGCGAGGCCGAGAAGGGCACCCCTGACAAGAATTCGCATCGATATTCCCCCGATCGATTGAATCAATAGCGCCTTTCCAATGCCGAATTGCCCATACGCCCCAGTATTGGCACCCGGCCGAACAGATCCTCGCGGATCGGCTCCAGGATTCGCTTCACGAACATGAACATTTCAAAGAAAACGATGATGGTCAATGCCGCGTAATTGTATTGTCGCGGGACTGCTGCGATCTGACCGGTCAGCAATTGGACGATGGACAACATCCATAAAACGACAGCAAAGAAAATTACCGATCTGTAGACTATATCGACTGTGCGCGAGGTGCGCCCTGCGCGGTAGAGCCTGTTGCGACGATTGATCGCGAGCGATCCCAACCCGATGCCGATCAGCGAAAGGAACAGCGCCAACATATCGTTGGCGTCGTTGGTGGAGAAGGACTTACCCAGCAGGACCTTTTCGGCGCGCTGGTAATCTTTGCCCTCGACGATCAGATTGTCGAGCGCCATCGCATGCCAGAACACGCCCGGCACACGCCCGAATGTCGGCACCGTGACGAAATCGTTGCTCGAATCGTCTGCCAGGCCGACCAGCACGAGCCTGTCGGAAAAGGCCAGATCGATCAGTTCGGGCGATGCATCGGTGATCTGTTCGTAGGTGAGATGGCGGGGATAGAAGCAGCGTTCGCGCAATCCCGTCTCGATCCCGTAGAGCATCCGGCGCCCGAAGGCGATCGCGCTTGCCTGAACTCCTCCGGCGGGTTCGCATTCGGCTTCGGTGGTTCCGGTGGTTAGAGTTTCGCTTTCCCTCACGAAGCGCGAGATCGAACCGATTCCCCAGATGATCTCCAACGGCCGGGTAAACGTCTGATCCCATCCCCAGTAATTGCGTTGCCATGTGGCGGCACCGGCAGCGTCGCTGGGCTTTTCGACCGGGTTGCGATCGCATGCGAACGCGGTGTCGGCTTCCTCGAGGCAGTGCTGCGCGTAGAGTATGGCGGCGGGGAACAGGGCGAAATCGGCATTCAGCCGGTCCTGTTGCGTCGTGGTATCCGTAAGCGCGTATTCGGAAAGATTGGAATAGAAGGACGGAGAGAGAATGCCGATCTGCGCCAGCCCCGCATATCCGGCCCGCTCGCGCTCCCACAAGGGAAGGTCGCTGGCCATGGCTGGGCCGTTCTCGTCCGGGGTGCGCGCATCGGCGAAGATGAGGGGCAGGCCGCCACTGCGCCTGATACAGGCCAGCTTGGCGACCGGATTGGTCTGGCAGGTCGTGTCGTCCCCCCACTCGTCGTACCGGGTGACCGTGCCGAGCAGATACAGCATGCAGCGAAAATAGGATTGCGGCTGGGCCGACTTGCCCTGGAGACAGGCTTGTTCCTCTGCGGGGGAGAGGTCGAGGATTTCCGAAGGCGGCACGCCGCTCGGCGCGAACCGGCCCAGCGCCATGTCGAGGAAGATCGCCCGCGGCGGTTCGCCCGGAGGGTCTCCGGCCATGTGCGCGTACTGGATCTGCTCGACCAGATCGTAGATGTCGAACGGGTCCAGCTCATCGCCCCCCGCCAGCGTGTCGAGACCTCTGTCGCCGATCAGCAGGACGGTGAGATCGTCCCGCCCCGGCGGGTCCGCGCCGTCCGCGATGGCCGATCCGACATCGTCGAATGCGCCGGGGGCGGAATCGAAGGCCCGCTCGAAATAGCCTTCGGCATAGACGTCCTGCCAGACAGCCCGACTGCGCCGTTCGCTTTCCTCGATCATGTCGAACGGATTGATCAGGGTCAGCAACAGGACGAAGATCGTCCGCGTGAGACTATACTGGCACGCGCGTCGCAGCCGGCTTCCCCAATAGGGAAGTTTGCGCCGGACGCGTTTCATCGCGATCCTTGCGGCACGCTCGATGCCGCTCGAATCCAATCTGGCTCGCGAATCAGCCAAAATCCAATGCCCCCACAACGCTTCCCCAGGGCCTCCCACAGCCCGTCTGTCATAGGACTACATAGCCGATTGCGAAAATAGCGCTAATTTCCAGGGATCGGACAGTTGTCCTTGCAGCGGATTCACCGAGGCGGCTTGTCCAAGCGGTCGGGATGGTGTCGCAATGCCGAAAACGGCAACCGGTGGGCCATCGTCTTGCGATGTTCGTTCGGTTGTTCTTGCCGCAGGGCGATATGCGTGTGTAACGGGACCTCAACGCACGCGCTTTCGCGCTTTCCGCAGCGTTTGTTTCGGCAGGCGAGCGGTAGCGGCGGCGCATTAACCGACTTGATGCCAGCATTGGGTGATCGATCCTGCCGATGGGTATACCATTGACATTGTTGCTGCTCATTGCGCTCCCATTCGTCGCCTCGCTGGCGATCGCAGCGGCGGGCGCGCGCGCACGGATCTGGCATTCGGGCATCGCCGCGCTGGCGAGCGCGCTCGGGCTGATTCTGCTCGTAACGCTCGCGCCTTCGGTCCTGGCGGGTCAGATACCGGCCGCCTCGATTGCTTGGGTGCCCGCCCTCGGTCTCGATCTGTCGCTGATGGTCGATCCCTTGGGGCTGATGTTCGCCGGACTGATCCTGGGCATCGGCCTGCTGGTGGTCATCTTCGGCCATTTCTATCTCGCGAGCGGCGAGGCGACGGGGCGGTTCTTCGCCAGCTTGATGCTGTTCCAAGGCGCGATGCTGGGGATCGTGATCTCCGGCAACGTCCTGCTTCTGTTGATCTTCTGGGAATTGACGAGCCTGTCGTCCTTCCTCCTGATCGGCTTCTGGCGCCACAAGGCGGAGGCGCGGCAGGGTGCGCGCATGGCGCTCGCCATCACGGGCGGGGGCGGCCTGCTGCTGATCGCGGGCGTCGTCATGCTGGGGCTGACGGTCGGATCGTTCGACCTTCCGACTATCCTTGCGAGCGGAGACATCGTCCGCGCCTCGCCGCTCTATCCCGCGATCCTGATCCTGATCCTGCTCGGCTGCTTCACCAAGTCGGCGCAGTTCCCGTTCCATTTCTGGCTGCCGCACGCGATGGCCGCGCCGACCCCGGTGAGCGCCTATCTCCATTCGGCGACCATGGTGAAAGCGGGCGTGTTCCTGATCGCGCGCTTCTGGCCGGTGCTGTCGGGTACCGACCTCTACACCGTCATCGTGACCGGCGTGGGCCTGGTCACCATGACGTTCGGTGCGTGGGTGGCGCTGTTCAGGTACGATCTCAAGGGCATCCTCGCCTATTCGACCATCAGCCAGCTCGGCCTGCTGGTCATGCTGCTGGGCTTCTCGCTCGAAGCCGCCGCGGCGGTCGCGGTGCTGCACATTCTCAATCACGCAGCCTTCAAGGCGGCTCTGTTCATGTCGGCGGGGATCGTCGACCACGAGACGGGCACGCGCGACATCCGCCGGTTGGGCGGGCTGGCCAAGGTGATGCCCGTCACCGCCACGCTGGCGACGATCGCTGCGGGGGCGATGGCGGGGCTACCGCCTTTGGGCGGGTTCATTTCCAAGGAATTGATGCTGGGCGAAACGCTGGAAGTCGGCCTGTTCGGCCTGCCCTGGCTGGTGCCGGTCGTGGCTACGATCGCGGCGACGCTTTCGGTCGCCTATTCGCTGCGTTTCGCGCTGTTCCTGTTCTTCGGCAAGGCGCGCGATCCCGAACCCCATGCCCGTGCGCACGATCCGGGGGTGGGGATGTGGTGGCCCGCCGCCCTTCTGGTCGTGATCGCGGTCCTTCTGGGCCTGATCCCCGGCCTCATCGCCGGTTCGCTGGTCGCCTCGGTCAGCGCCGCCGTGGTGGGCGGCGAGGCGCCCTATATCGGGCTCTACCTCTGGCATGGCATCAACCCGGCGCTCGGCATGAGCGTTCTGGCGGTGGCGATCGGCGCGCTGATCCTGTGGCGGTATGCGCCCATTCTGCGGCGGTACGAGGCGGTGCGTCATCTCGATGCCAAGGCGGTGTTCGAACGCATTCTCCTGATGGCCAATCGCGGGGCGCGCCGGACGACGATGGCGATCCACGCGCCCTCGCTCCAGCGGATGCTGCTGATGGTGGTCGCGGTGGTCGTCCTCTTCGCGATCGAGGCGATGGGCGCGGGGGGCAGCTTCACCGGCCCGCGCGAAGGGATCGCGGCGTCGCCCGTCGCCATTCTCGCCTGGGCGCTGCTGATCGCGGCGACGGGGGCGGTCCTCCATGCGCAGCGGCAGCGGTTTCGCGCGCTTATCTATATCAGCGTCATCGGCCTCGTAATCTCGCTCGCTTTCGTTCATTTTTCCGCGCCCGATCTCGCGCTCACGCAGATTTCGGTCGAGGTGGTGACGATCCTACTGCTGCTGCTGGCGCTCAACCTCCTGCCCAAGACGCCGCCCGTCCTGTCGAGCACGAAACGGCGCGTGCGCGACGGGGTGATTGCGACGCTCGGCGGGACCGCGATCGGGGCGGCGGCGTGGGCCATGCTGACGCGCGAGCCCAACGATCCGATCTCGCAATTCCACCTCGCCAACAGCTATTCGGGCGGTGGGGGCACCAATGTCGTAAATGTGACGCTGGTGGATTTCCGCGCCTTCGATACGCTTGGCGAGATCATCGTGCTGGGGATCGCGGGCCTCGCGATCTACGCGCTGCTGTCGACCACGTCGCGCGGCCATGCCGCCGACCGCCTGCGCACCTGGCAGGAGGATATGCCCCATTCGCCGGAAAGCCATCCGGTGATGTTCGTGATGGCGACGCGCATCCTGCTGCCGCTCACGCTGACGGCGGGCATCTTCATCTTCCTGCGCGGCCACAACCAGCCGGGTGGCGGCTTCATCGCGGCGTTGGTCGTGGCGATCGCCTTCATGCTCCAGTATCTCGCCTCGGGATACGACTGGACGACCGCGCGGCGCCGGTTCTCAGAACACACGCTGATCGCTTTCGGCGTGCTGGTGGCCATGGCGACGGGCCTCGGCGCGCTGCTGTTCGGCGCGAATTTCCTCGCCAGCGCCTTCGACTATTTCACGCTCCCGCTGGTCGGCGAATTCGAATTGGCGACCGCCATGCTGTTCGACATCGGCGTGTTCGCCGTGGTGCTGGGCGCGATCATGCTCGCGCTGGCGCAGTTGAGCCATATCGCGAAACGCGCGGCCCGCGCCCACGCCGCGCGGGTCGAGAGTGCCGAAGGGGCACGCGACCCCGAGGAGGACGGCCTGTGACGCTCGAATTTCTCGTCGCGAGCGCGATCGGCGTCCTGGTTGCCGGCGGCATCTACCTGACGCTGCGCGCGCGCCTGTTCGCGGTCGTTCTCGGCCTGACCTTGTTTTCCTATGCCGTGAACCTCTTCCTGTTCGCATCGGGCAGGCTGGTCGTCGGCGCGCCGCCGATCTGGTCCTACGACGTCGATTCCTATACCGATCCCTTGCCTCAGGCGCTGGTGCTGACGGCCATCGTCATCACTTTCGGGATGACGGCGTTCGTCGTGATTCTGGCGCTGCGCAGCTTCCTCGAAACGGGTAGCGACCATGTGGACGGCCACGACGTGCCGACCGACGATCAGGCGGGAGGCGGCGAGTGAGCTTGGCGCCGTACCTCATTACCCAGCTGGTGCTCGCGCCGGTCGTCCTGCCCGCTCTGGCGGCGCCGCTGGCCGTGCTGCTGCTGATCCGCCATCGCACCACCGGTCTGGTAATCAGCTTCGCCTCCTGCCTCGCCCTTCTGGGCGTGGCGATCGCGCTGCTGGTCCTGTCGGCCGACGGGACGGTGCGGACCTACGAGGTGGGCGACTGGCCCGCCCCGTTCGGCATCGTCCTCGTGCTCGATCGTCTATCCGCCATCATGCTGACCTTGACGGCGGGACTGGCCCTTGTCGCGCTGATCCATGCGGTCGTGACCAAAGTGGACCGGGACGGCTGGCATTTCCACCCGCTGTTCCAGTTCCAGCTGATGGGCCTCAACGGCGCCTTCCTGACCGGGGACCTCTTCAACCTGTTCGTGTTCTTCGAAGTGCTGCTGATCGCGTCCTATGGCCTGATGCTGCACGGGCAGGGGAGGGCGCGGTTGAAGGCGGGGGTCCAGTATGTCGTCGTCAATCTGATGGGGTCGTCGATCTTCCTGCTCGCGCTGGGGCTTCTCTATGCGCTGACGGGCACGCTCAACATGGCGGATATGGGCGTGCGCATCGCCGCGATCGGCGCGCAGGATCAATGGCTGCTGCGCATCGCCGCGCTGCTGCTGTTCGTCGTCTTCGCGATCAAGGCGGCGATCGTGCCGCTCCATCTCTGGCTGCCGCGCACCTATGCGGTGGCGACGCCCGCCGTCGCTGCGCTGTTCGCGATCATGACCAAGATCGGCGTCTATTCGATCATCCGGGTCACGCCGCTGGTGTTCGGTGACGGGGCGGGCTCCGCCGCCTGGGCGCCCGCACCCTATCTATTGCCCGCCGCCATGGTGACGGCGGTTCTCGGCTTCATCGGCGTCTTCGCGGCGCGCAGCCTGTCCGAACAGGCGGCCTATGCGATCATCGGGTCTACCGGAACGCTGATGATCGCGGTCGCGGGCTGGCAGGCCGACACCGTAGGCGCCGCGCTCTATTACCTCGTCCACTCGACATTGGCGGGCGCCGCGCTGTTCCTCGTCGCCGATATCGTCGCGCGGCGGCGCGCGGGCTTCGTCGATCATGCGACACCCGGCCCGGTCTTCGCGCATCGCCAGATCGTGGCGCTCTTGTTCATGATCGCCGCGATCGGCGTGACCGGATTGCCGCCTTTGTCGGGCTTCATCGGGAAATTGCTGATCCTCGATGCGGTGGCCGATCTGTCGTCCTGGGGCTGGTCGTGGACGGTGATCCTGCTGACCACGCTGGTGGGCGTCGTCGGCTTCGCGCGCGCGGGCAGCTCGATCTTCTGGAAGGAGGCGCCGAAGGATGAGGGGAAGAGGGCGCTGGAGGTCCCGGCGCGTGCCGACATGATCGCGCCCGCCCTGATCCTGACCTTGCTGGTCGCCCTGTCCGTGGCGGCGGGCCCGGCCACGGCCTATGCCGATGCCGCGGCGGCCCAATTGCTCGATCGCGCGGCCACCGCCCGTGCCGTGCTGGGCGGGGGATAGGATCATGCGCCGCATCATTCCCCATCCCGGCCTCTCGGTCCTGCTGCTCCTCGTCTGGATGCTGCTCCAGAACTCGCTGAGCTTCGGCGCGCTGGTGGTCGGCATCGTTATCGGCATCCTCGTCCCGATCTTCACCGCGCCGTTCTGGCCGGGCCGGCCCCGGATCGGATATCTGCACGCTTTCTCTTATCTCGCCTTGGTGATCTGGGACATCGTGGTGGCGAATTTCGAAGTCGCCTGGATCATCCTGCTCCGGCGCAATCGCGATTTGCGCCCCGCATGGCTCGTCATTCCGATCGGGCTGGACACGCCGGAGGCCATCACCGTCCTCGCCGGGACGATCAGCCTGACGCCGGGCACTGTCACCTCCGACGTATCGGCCTGCGGACGCTTCCTGCTGGTCCACGCGCTCGACAGCGCGGACCACGAAGCCGATATCCGCAAGATCAAGACGCGCTACGAAGCACGCCTGAAAAAGGTGTTCCGATGATCCAATACGCAATCCTGTTCGCTTTCGGGTGCCTGTCGGTCGCGCTCTGCCTCAATCTGTGGCGTCTGCTGCGCGGGCCGTCCGTCGGCGATCGCATCATCTCGCTCGATACGATGGTGATCAACGCGATCGCCGTGATCGTGCTGATCGGGATCGCGCTCGCCGACGATACCTATTTCCAGGCCGCCTTGCTGATGGCGATGGTCGGCTTCGTGGGCACGGTCGCCTATTGCAAGTTCATCCTGCGCGGGGACATCGTGGAATGAGCGGGCTGGGGACCATCGCCGAATTCGTGACCGCGTTCCTGATCGTGCTCGGCGCCCTGTTCGCGCTGGTCGGAAGCTGGGGGCTGGTGCGCCTTCCGACCTTGATGGAGCGTCTTCACGGGCCGACCAAGGCGACGACCTTGGGCGTCGGCGCGATGCTGGTCGGATCGATGGTGTTCTTCAGGCTGGAAAACGGGGAATGGAGCGGGCAGGAATTGCTGATCTCGCTGTTCCTGTTCATCACTGCGCCGATCGCGGCGAACATGATGGCAAAGGTCCACCTTCACCGCCTGCGCCTGAGCGACGAGGCGATCTCGCCGGGGAAGGCCGGGGTCCCGCCCGAGCCGGACGGCAAGGCCGGATGGTCGACCTACGATGCGCCGCAGCCCGACACGCCGGTGGCGACATCGCGCAAGTAAATCCGGCAGGCGGGCGCACGCGGGGGCTCTCGGTACGCTCCAGTACGGCGGGTTGCCAGAAGGGGCTGCTTCGGGCCATCATCGTCCCGTCGATGGGAAGCCTGACTTGATCTTGCCCGCAAGCAAAGCCGGGCCGCGCTTGCCCGATGCGCTGACGCGGCGCACGGTCCTCGGTATGGGGCTGGGCATGGCCGCCGCCGCTTCTCTGCCCGGTTGCAGTCAGACCAGCGCCGACACGCGCTTCAAGGTCGTCACCACATTCACCATCATCGCCGACATGGCGCGCAACGTGGCGGGCGATGCGGCCACGGTGACTTCGATCACCAAGCCCGGTGCCGAAATCCACAATTACCAGCCGACGCCGCGCGATCTGGTGGCGGCGCAGGATGCCGACCTGATCCTGTGGAACGGCCTCAATTTGGAACTGTGGTTCGCGCAATTCCTCGACAATCTGGGCGATGTGCCGGAGGCGGTGGTGTCGGACGGGGTCGAGCCGATCGGGATCGGGCAGGGGCCCTATAGCGGCAAGCCCAACCCCCACGCCTGGATGTCGCCCGATGCGGCCCAGATCTATGTCGACAATATCGCCGCCGCCTTCGCGCAGGCCGACCCCGCCAACGCCCAGACCTATGCCCGCAATGCCGCCGCCTACAAGCAGCGCATAAGCGAGGCGCTGGAGCCGATCCGCGCCCGCTTCCGCGCCATCCCCGAAAATCGACGCTGGCTCGTTACGAGCGAGGGCGCCTTCAGCTATCTGGCGCGCGATCTCGATTTGCGCGAACTCTATCTCTGGCCGATCAACGCTGATCAGCAGGGCACGCCGCAACAGGTCCGGCGGGTGATCGACGCGGTGCGCGCGAACCAGATCCCGACCGTCTTCAGCGAAAGCACCATCTCGCCCGATCCCGCCCGCCAGGTCGCGCGCGAGACCGGGGCCCGGTATGGCGGCGTGCTCTATGTCGATTCGCTCAGCGAGGCGGACGGCCCGGTGCCGACCTATATCGATCTCCTGCGCGTCACTGCGCAGCGCATTGCGGACGGCCTGACCGAGTGAGCGGGGACCGTAAAGAAGAGGATTCTGGCATCCGGGTCGCCAATGCGAGCGTGACCTATCGCAACGGGCACACCGCGCTGTCGGATGCGAGCTTCGCCATCCCCACCGGATCGATAACCGCGCTGGTCGGCGTCAATGGGGCGGGCAAGTCCACTCTATTCAAGGCGATCATGGGCTTCGTTCCGGTGGCGCGCGGATCGGTCAGCGTGCTCGGCCGCCCGGTGCGCCGCGCGCTCAAGGACGGGCTGGTCGCTTACGTCCCCCAGAGCGAGGATGTCGACTGGAACTTCCCGGTCCTGGTCGAGGATGTGGTGATGATGGGCCGCTATGGCCGGATGGGGCCCTTGCGGATCGCGCGCGCCGCCGATCGGGCGAAGGTCGCGGACGCGCTCGACCGGGTCGGCATGACGCCCTTCGCGAAGCGCCAGATCGGCGAATTGTCGGGCGGCCAGAAGAAGCGCGTCTTCCTCGCCCGCGCGCTGGCGCAGGATGGGCAGGTGATCCTGCTCGACGAACCCTTCACCGGCGTCGACGTCACCACCGAGGATGCGATCGTAGCGCTTTTGAAGGAGCTGCGCGACGAGGGGAGGGTGATGCTGGTGGCGACGCACAATCTCGGCTCGGTCCCGCGCTTCTGCGATCGCGCGGTGCTGATCGACCGCACCGTGCTCGCCGCCGGACCCACGGAAGAGGTCTTCACCGAAGCCAATCTGCGCCGCACCTTCGGAGGCACGCTGCGCCGCTTCTCCCTGAAGCCGGACGGGGAAACCGCATCGACCCTGCTCTATGACGACGAGCATCCGCTGGTCCTTTACGACGACGATCACGGGCCGGGCTGATGGGCGGCGCGCTGATCGAACCCTTCGCCTATAGTTACATGGTCAACGCCATGGCGGTGAGCGCGCTGGTGGGCGGGGTCTGCGCCTTCCTGTCGGCCTTCCTGATGCTGAAGGGCTGGTCGCTGATCGGCGACGCGCTGTCCCATTCGATCGTGCCGGGGGTGGCGGGCGCCTATATGCTGGGCCTGCCGTTTTCGCTCGGCGCCTTTCTTTCGGGCGGTCTCGCCGCGGGAGCAATGCTGTTCCTGAACCGGCGCACCAAGCTGAAGGAGGATGCGATCATCGGCTTGATCTTCACCTCCTTTTTCGGGCTTGGCCTGTTCATGGTTTCGATTTCGCCGACATCGGTCGACGTGCAGACGATCGTGCTCGGCAATATCCTCGCCGTGACCGCCAGCGATACGATCCAGCTCGTCATCATCGCTGCCGTCTCGCTCGCGATCCTGACGATGAAATGGAAGGACCTGATGCTGGCCTTCTTCGACGAGAACCACGCGCGCGCCGTCGGGCTCGATCCGGCGCGGCTCAAGCTCCTGTTCTTCACCCTGCTCGCCGCCTGCACGGTGGCGGCCTTGCAGACGGTGGGCGCGTTCCTCGTCATCGCCCTCGTCGTGACGCCCGGCGCGACCGCCTATCTCCTGACCGATCGCTTCCCGCGCCTGATCGCGATCAGCGTTGCGATCGGCGCGCTGTCGAGCTTCGTCGGCGCCTATCTCAGCTATTTCCTCGATGGGGCGACCGGCGGCGTGATCGTCGTCTTGCAGACGATCCTGTTCCTCCTCGCCTTCCTGTTCGCGCCCAAGCACGGCCTCTTCGCCGCGCGGCGGCGGCGCCTGCTCGTTTCCGCTCCGCAGTGATGGACCCCTTCGCACCCTTCGCCTTCGAATTCATGCAGCAGGCCTTCCTGATCGGGTTCTGCGTGGCGGTGCCCGCGGCGCTGCTGTCCTGTTTTCTGGTGCTGAAGGGCTGGTCCCTGATGGGCGATGCGGTCAGCCATGCGGTCCTGCCGGGCGTGGTGCTGGCCTATGTCGCCGGACTGCCGCTCGCAATCGGAGCCTTCATAGCGGGGATGACCTGCGCGCTCGGCGTCGGGTATCTGAAGGAAAACAGCCGGATCAAGGAAGACACGCTGCTGGGCGTCGTCTTTTCAGGCATGTTCGGCCTCGGCATCGTGCTGTTCACCAAGATCGAAAGCGACGTGCATCTCGACCATATCCTGTTCGGCAATATGCTGGGCGTCGATTGGGGCGAGGTGATGGAGGCAGGTGCGATCGCGGTGCTGGTCGGCGGCGCCCTTATCGCCAAATGGCGCGACCTGCTGCTGCACGCCTTCGATCCGCAGCAGGCGCGCGCGATCGGCCTTTCGACCCGGCTCTTGCATTACGGGCTTTTGTGCATCCTCGCCCTGACCATCGTGGGGGCGTTGCGGGCGACGGGGATCATCCTGACCATTGCCATGCTGATCGCTCCCGGGGCGATCGCGTTTCTTCTGACCGACCGGTTCGCCCGGATGCTGCCCGTCGCGGTTCTGGTGGCGGTTGGGGCCACTTTCGTGGGCGTGTGGCTAAGCTTCTTCCTCGACAGCGCACCCGCGCCGACGATCGTGCTGGTGCTGACCGCGATATTCGTCGTCGTTTTCCTGTTTTGCACCGGACGGGGTGCACGGGGCGCATCGGAGGTGGTGGAAGCCTAGCCGATCAAGCCGCCAGGCGCACCAGATTGCGGCCGCCATTCTTCGCCAGATACAGGGCCTCGTCGGCCCGTGCCATCAAGGATACGGTATCTTCCTGGACGCGCAATTGCGCCACGCCGATGCTTACCGTCACGGGGATGGCCTTGCGCCCGATCGTAATCGGCTTGGCCTCGATCGCGGCGCGCATCCGGGCGCAGGCGTCCATCGCCTCGGTCCGGTTGGCAGCGGGCAGGATCACGCCGAATTCCTCGCCTCCGATGCGCCCCACCAGATCGCGCGCGCGGAAGGCGGCGAGGGCGCGGCGGGCGACTTCGGCGATGACCGCATCGCCGACGGCATGTCCGTACGTATCGTTGATCGACTTGAATCGATCGATATCGAAAATCGCATAGGCGAGTTCCTTGCGGCCATCGGCGCTGCGCGCGACCGAGCGATCGAGCGCCGCCATGAAAGCGCGCCGATTGCTGAGCCCCGTCATCTCGTCGCTCGACGCCTTCTGTTCGAGCTGGCGTCGCGCCTCGGCGGCTGCGGCCAGGGCCCGGCGGACCAGAATCGTCGCCCAGATCGCAAGCCCCAGCAGCGCGATGCCGACAATCGTCAGCGCGTACTGATAGCGCTCGTTCGCGACCGCCTTCGCGCGCGCATCCTCGCTTCTGATCGCCAGCAAACCGTGTTCGATCGTCTCGATCCCGCGCAATTCATCAAGGATCAGATCGGTTGCATCCTTGCCCGCGCCGCTTTTGACCAGGGCGATCGCTTCGCCATGACGGCCCGCCTCCTCGAGCGCGACGATACTGCCGAGCACATCATGCAGATGCTGCAACTCCGTCGAGAGTCGGCGGACGCGGATGCGCTGCTGCGGATTGTCGCGCGTCAGCCGCGCGAGACGGTCGAGGCCTGCCCTCGTATCCCTCAGGCCGGTTTCGTAGGGACGCAGAAATGCCGCGTCTCCCGTAAGGAGATAGCCACGTTCGCCGCGCACCATGCTGAGCGTCGCCACTTTGAGGTCGTCGGTTTCGAGCAGGACTTCGAGCGTGTGCAATTGCCATTCGGCGGCGCTCTTCCGCTCCTTCGAGCTGCCGACCGCGCTCCAGCTGGTGCCGGTCAACATCGCGGCGAGGAGGAGCACGCACGCGACGAGCGTGTAGACGCGCCAGTCCAGCCCTTTGCGACCGGCCATGCGAATGAGAAAGGTCATGATTGCCGAACGCCTTGATCCATGGCGTCGACCGATACGTATTCTACGATTGAAAAAGCTTTAAGCGGACTGGGCGGGTGCGGCAGTTTCCTTGAGACGGCGGGCCTGGAACGCGAAGCGCGCCGCCTTGCCGACATCGTTCTGGAACGAGGAATTGACGATCCCGCCGACGACCGAGCCGACCACGGGCACGATCATGCCCGCCCGGCTGCGGAAGCTGGCAAAGGCGATCGCGCGCGAAATGCGCTCCACCGCCTGATCGACCATCGGCACGATCTGTTCGTGTTCGGCATCGACGAGATTGCCGTCGGGTCCGATCGCCGCTTCGAGATCGGCGATGCTGGTGGTGCGCTGTTCGGGATCGTCCAGGGCCGCGAGTTCGAGGATCTGGAGGCGGAACAGCTTTTCCGCGGGGCCTTCGCCGTCATACCCGTAAGCCCGTCCGGTATCGCGGATGGTGCGCAGGGCAATTCCGATGGTGGCGGGGATGTCCGCGCTCATCGACAGCGCGCCGCCGAGACCGGCTGCGGCGCCGGTGCTGGCGCTGATGGTGCGGGCCGTGCGCGCGACGCTCTTGGCGGCCGCATGGGCGGCGGTGAGATCGCGCGGGTCGTGATCGAACTTGACCAGCTGCGGCATGCCGACCGCGCGGTCCAACCCTTGCAGGATCGCTTCGACCGCTCGTTTGGGAATGACCCCGGCGATCGCCTTGCCGAACGGATGGGTCAAACGCTCGATCCCGCGCCCGAGGCGCGAAGGTTTGGCGGTGCGGAAGCGGCGTTGTTCGCGTTCTATATCCATGGCGATCGAATGGATGGCGAACCATCGCGTTCCCCGAAACCGTGCGCGGTCAGGGACTTGCGCCCGAGGTCACCGGCGGTCGGTCAGCCTGAACAGCCCCATCCCGGCGAGCATCGCGGCCACGAAGATCGCGGCGGGTGCGAGCGCTGTGCCGAGCGAAGCGATGGCGGGGCCGGGGCACAGGCCCGCAAGGCCCCAGCCGATCCCGAACAGCACCGCGCCGCCGATCAGTCGGCGGTCGATCAGGGCGGTGCCGGGCAAATGGAAGCTCGGCCCGATAGCGGGGGCGGCCATCCGCCGTTGGACTGTCCAGGCGATCGCCATCACCAGCATCGCGCCACCCATCACGAAGGCCAGCGTCGTGTCCCACGCACCAAACAGGTCGAGAAAGCCGCGCACCCGCGCCGGGTTCATCATGCCCGACAACGCCAGCCCCGCCCCGAAGATCGCTCCCGAAACGAGCGCCAATATCGCCCGCATCATCACCAGCCATATCCCAGCGCGTTTACGAGTGCGACGGTCGCGATCCCGCTCGCCATGAAGACTGCGGTCGCCACGAGCGATCGCGGGCTCAACCGGCTCATCCCGCACACGCCATGCCCGCTGGTGCAGCCCGATCCCAGCCGCGTCCCGTAGCCGACGAACAATCCGCCCGCGACCAGCCAAGCCCAGTGGGGCGGGAAGACCGCCTCGATCGGTTCCGCCGCGCCGAACAGGATCGCGCCGAGCACCAGTCCCGCCACGAACAGGATCGCGACCGGCCAGGGCGCGCCGCCGCGCTCGATCAGCATCGCCCGGCTGGCAAGCCCCGATACGCCCGCGATCCGCCCGAGGCCGAGCAGCATGATCGCTGCGGCCAGGCCGATCATCATTCCGCCGAGAAACCCCTCGAGCGGGGCAGCATCGGGAAATCCGGGCAGGGTCATGACGCAAGCACCACCAGCGTCGCGAGGTAGGCGGCATAGGCGAGCACCATCAGCGCGCCCATCCAGCGCGTCACTCTCTTCGCCACCCAGGCGAGGAAGAGCAGGAGCAGTGCCGCGCCGGTCATCACACCCAGATCGAGCGGCAGCATCTCGCGCGTGATCGGTTCGGGCGCGAGCACCATGGTCGCGCCGCCGATGAAGAGGATGTTGTAGAGGTTGGAGCCCGCGACGTTGCCGAAAGCGAGCTCGCTTTCTCCCTTGCGCGCGGCGAGGACCGAGGCGACCAGTTCGGGCAGCGAGGTTCCGATCGCGACGACCGTTAGCCCGATAACGGTCTCGCTCAAGCCGACCAGCAGCGCGAGCTCGATCGATCCGCTCACCAGCGCCTGACCGCCCGCGATCAGGATGGCGAGCCCGGCGATCGTCAGCAGCGACGGCTTGGTCCAGCCCGACGGCGTCAGATCGGCGCTTTCGGGATCGAACTCGGGATCGACGGGTGCAGTGCGTTCCGATTTCAGCGCGACGACGAGATAGATCGCCAGTGCCACCAGCATCGCCGCGCCGAGCAGTGCCCCGGCCCAGGCGAAAGCGGTCGCGCCGAGCAAGAGCAACGCCGCCAACGAACCCACCAGGGGATCGCGGATCGTCCCCTTGCCGCTCAGAACGAAGGGCGAGACCAGCGCCGCCCCGCCCAAAATCATCAGCGTGTTGGCGATGTTCGATCCGACAATATTGCCCCAGGCAAGCTGCGGCGAATCCGCCAGCACCGCTTCGACACTGGTCGCGAGTTCGGGCATCGAGGTGCCGAAGCCCACCACCACGACGCCGATGGCAAGCGGCGACAGCCGCGCCTTGACCGCCAGCAGCACGGAGCCGCGCACCAACAGCTCTCCGCCGAAGACCAGGGCGGCGAGGCCGATGACGACCAGAAATACAGCGAATGCCATGTCGGGAGCCTGTGAGAGTGGTTCTATCGATTACCGCGTGCGAACTCGCGCGCCCGACCGCGTTCGCCGCTCCTAACCGCTCGATGCACGCCGCGCCAGAGTGTCGCGACGCGCTGGCCTTGATGGCCTGGATGGCCTAGTCCTGGGCGAAAGAGCGACCGACAGGAGAGAGATATGACCACGACCTATGCCAATCTTATCGGCGGCGAGATGGTGACGACCGACGCGACCCTCGATGTCGTCAATCCGGCGACGGAACAGGTGATCGCGCAGGTCCCCGCCTGCGGCAAGGACGAGCTGGACCGCGCAGTAGATGCGGCGCGCGCCGCGTTCAAGAGCTGGCGCAAGACGACGCCGGAGGAACGCCAGAAAGTCGTCCTCGGCATCGCGGCGGCGATCAAGGACAATGCGGACGAACTGTTCCGACTGCTCACAAGCGAACAGGGCAAGCCGCACGCGCAGGCGCAGCAGGAAATCTACGGCGCGGCGGGCCTCGCCAAGGCGCAGGCGGGGCTGACGCTGGACGATGTCATCAATCAGGACGACGACACCCGCCTCTCGCGCACCCGCCGCGTGCCGGTGGGCGTGGTCGGCGGGATCGTGCCGTGGAATTTCCCGATCATGATGGCGATCCAGAAGATCGTGCCCGCTCTGGTGGCAGGCTGCACCATCGTGCTGAAACCTTCGCCCTTCACCCCGCTGACGACCCTGCGCATCGCCGAACTGATCAAGGACGTGGTCCCCGCAGGAACCGTCAACATCATCACCGGCGAAGACAGTCTCGGCCCGCTCATCACCGAACATCCGGGGATCGACAAGATCACCTTCACCGGATCGACCGCGACGGGCAAGAAGATCATGGAAGGCGCGGCGCGCGACCTGAAGCGTATCACGCTGGAGCTGGGCGGCAACGATGCCTCGATCGTCCTGCCCGATGCCGATGTCGAGAAGGTGGCCGAACAGCTTTTCTGGTCGAGCTTCTCGAATGCCGGCCAGGTCTGCATCGCAGCGAAGCGCATCTATATCCACGAAGACATCTACGACGATCTGTCGAAGGCCATCGCGGATTATGCGAAGGGCGTGACCGTGGGCGACGGATCGCAGCAGGGCACCGGGGTCGGGCCGATCCAGAACAGAAAGCAGTTCGAGCGGGTCTGCGAATTGATCCAGGACGCGAAGGACAAGGGCTACAATTTCCTGACCGGCGGTGACACCGATCCTTCGGGCACGGGATATTACGTGCCGATCACCATCCTCGACAATCCGCCGGAGGATGCGCGGATCGTCGCCGAGGAACAGTTCGGCCCGGTCATGCCGCTGATGAAATTTTCAAGCGTGGACGAAGCGATCGCGCGCGCCAATGCGTCGGAATACGGGCTGGCGGGCGCGATCTGGTCGAAAGACACCGATGCGGCGGTCGAGATCGCCGAACAGCTCGAAACCGGCACGGTGTGGATCAACGAGTTCATGCACCTGTCGCCCTTCGCGCCCTTCGGCGGGCACAAGCAGTCGGGCTTCGGCGCGGAATACGGGATCGATGGGTTGAAGGAGTTCACCTATCCGCAGGTCATCACGGTCAAGCGCGACGCGGTGGTGTAGCCGAAGCGGGGGCGACCGCTCCGCTCTCTTCCCCCCGTCATCACCGCGCAGGCGGGGATCCAGCGCAACGCCGGTCCTGGATTCCCGCCTGCGCGGGAATGACGAATAGGGTCAAAGGGCGCGGCTTACGCTCCCTTGAACTCCGGCTTGCGCTTCTGGAGGAAGGCCATGCCGCCTTCCATCGCATCCTTCGAATTGCCCGCCACGCGCTGCGCTTCGGCTTCGTATTGCAGCGTGGTCGAGAAATCGGCTTCGAGCCCGCGGCGGATCGTCTGCTTCATTTCGCCGAGCGCGACCGTCGGCCCGCCCGCGAGCTTCGCTGCCAGCGCTTTCGCCTCGTCCATCAGCGCATCGTCGGCGACGCTTTTGTAGATGAGGCCGATCCGCTCGGCCTCCTCACCTGAAATTTTCTCGCCCAGCATCATCATCCGCGTGGCCTGTGCCTTGCCGACGAGGCGCGGCAGCATCCAGCTCGACCCGCCATCGGGCACGAGGCCGATATTGACGAAGGCCTGGAGGAAATAGGCGCTCGATCCGGCGATCACGAAATCCGCCGCCAGCGCGATCGAGCACCCGATGCCCGCCGCCGGGCCGTTCACGGCCGCGATCACGGGCACGGGCAGGCTGGCGAGCGCCATCAACATCGGGTTGTAATGGCGACCCAGGGCCGTGTACGCGCCTTCGCCGCCGCCCACCGAACGCTCGCCCCGCGCGGCGAGATCCGCGCCCGAACAGAAGGCGCGGCCTGCGCCAGTAATCAGCACCGCGCGCGCGCCGTCCAAATCGCGGATCGCGGCGAAGATCTCGTCCGCCATGTCGGGCGGGCAGGCGTTGAGCCGCTCGGGCCGGTTCAAGGTGATCGTCAGCACGTCGCCTTCGCGCGCGGTCGTAATCGTTTCGAAGCTCATCCTGTTCTCTCCCGCTCGAACGGTTTCAGGCCGCAACCTATCGTCGCGGTCCGGCCACGCAAGAGATCAGTTCGAAAGATCGACGATCCGCCGCATCAGCGCGCGCATTTCCTCTTCGCGCCCGGACGGCAGATCGCCCCGCGCGACCTTTTCCAGCGCATGTTCGACCGCGATCACCTCGTTCAGAATATCCTGCGCCGCATCGCGCGCCTGGAAGCGGCGGCGCGCATAGGCACCGGCATGAAACAGCAGCGGCGGCACGTCATGCGCTTCGAACGCGACGACTTCGCCCACCAGAATGACATGATCGCCACCTTCGTATTCGTGCCGGGTCCGGCATTCGAAGCGGGCGGCGAAATCGGCGAAAAGCGGCGATCCCAATTCGCCCGCTTCCCAATCGAGCCCCGCGAACTTGTCCGCGCCCGAGCGGGCGAAGCGATCCGACAGGTCCTGCTGGCTGGCGGCAAGGACATGGACGGCGAAGTGGCCGCTCTTCGTGAACGCCTCGCGCGATTGGGCGGATTTGGCCAGCGACCACAGCACCAGCGGCGGATCGAGACTGACCGAATTGAAGCTGCTCGCCGTCACGCCGACCGGCGTGTCGTCCTCCGCCAGCGTGGTCGCGATCGTCACGCCGGTCGCGAACGAGCCAAGCGCATCGCGAAAGGCGCGGCGCAGATTGGCGGGATCGGTCGGTTCGGCGGGCTGCATCGCGCCACCCGGTGGGGATTTGCGGGCCGATTGGCAAGCCCGCTCGGCTTGCCTGCCCGTTGCGATTGCCTTGCTGATGCGTTGCAGGGCCGTTCCCGCGTCGCTACCTGTGCCCGCAAAGAGGAGATCGGATATGCGCGACTGCACCCAATTCTACATCGACGGCCAGTGGGTCGACCCCGTCAGCGAGGACACGCGCCCGGTCGAGAACCCGGCCACCGAAGAGACGATCGGCCATATCAGCTTCGGCACGAAAGCCGATGTCGACAAGGCGGTAGAGGCCGCGCGCCGTGCCTTCGACAGCTTCAGCCAGACCAGCCGCGAGGAACGCCTGACCCTGCTGCGCGCGATCCAGGCCGAGATCGAGAACCGCAAGGAAGAACTCGCCACCGCCGTCAGCGACGAGATGGGCGCGCCGATGTCGCTTGCCAACGGACCGCAAGTCGGCCTTCTCGCCGGGCATTGTGCGACCGCGATCGACATCCTCGAACGCTTCGAATTCGAACGCCAGGACGGGCCGACCCTGCATGTGTGGGAGCCGATCGGCGTCGTGGGCATGATCACGCCCTGGAATTGGCCGCTGAACCAGATCGCCTGCAAGGTCTTCCCGGCGCTGGCGACGGGCAACACGATGATCCTGAAGCCCAGCGAGATCGCGCCCTTCAACGCCTATATCTTTGCCGAGATACTGGATGCGGCGGGCGTTCCGGCGGGTGTGTTCAACCTCGTCAATGGCGACGGGCCGGGCGTGGGCGAGGCAATCAGCGGCCATCCCGATATCGACATGGTCAGCTTCACCGGATCGACGCGCGCCGGTGTCCTCATCGCCAAGAACGCTGCCGACACGGTCAAGCGCGTCGCGCAGGAGCTGGGCGGCAAGAGCCCCAATATCGTGCTCGACGACAGCGCGTTCACCAAGTCGGTTATGCGCGGGACCACCGCGATGATGGGCAATTCGGGCCAGACCTGCACGGCGCCGAGCCGCATGCTGGTGCCGCACGCCCGCATGGAAGAAGCCAAGGCCGCCGCCAGGGAAGCTGCCGAGGGCGTGATTCCCGGCGATCCCAAGGGCAACGCCGCGATCGGCCCGGTGGTCAGCCGCCAGCAATGGGACAAGATCCAGGACCTGATCGAAAAGGGTATCGAGGAAGGCGCAACTCTGGTCGCGGGCGGGCCGGGCAAGCCCGAGGGCCTTGAAACCGGCCACTACGTCAAGCCGACCGTCTTTGCCGACGTCACCAACGACATGACGATCGCGCGCGAGGAAATCTTCGGACCGGTCCTGACCATCCTCGGCTACGAGGATTACGACGACGCCATCCGCATCGCCAACGACACCGAATACGGCCTCGCCAGCGCCATCACGGGCGAGGATATCGAAACCGCCCGCAGCCTCGCCAAGCGCATCCGCGCAGGCCGCGTCGCCATCAATGGCGGATACGACATGAACGCGGCGTTCGGCGGTTACAAGAAGTCCGGCAATGGCCGCGAATGGGGCGAATTCGGCTTCCACGACTTCCTCGAAGTCAAAGCCGTGATGGGCCACAGCTGATGGCAGGCCGTCATTTCGACGAATGGACGGTCGGCGACCGGATCGAACACGATATCCGCCGCACGGTGACCGAGACGGACAATCTCCTCTTCACCACCATGACTCACAATCCCCAGCCGCTCCATCTTGACGCGGAAGCGGCGAAGGAAAGCGAGTTCGGCCAGATCCTTGTCAACGGGACCTTCACCTTCTCGCTGATGGTAGGGTTGAGCGTGGGGGATACGACGCTCGGCACGCTCGTCGCCAATCTCGGCTACGACAAGCTGGTGATGCCCAAGCCCGTCTTCATCGGCGATACGCTCCATGCGACGAGCGAGGTGATCGCGCTGAGGCCGAGCAAATCGCGCCCGGAGACCGGCATCGTCACCTTCCTGCACGAGGCGATCAACCAGCGCGGCGAGGTCGTGTGCCGCTGCGAACGCTCGGCTCTCCTGAAGAAGGCCGACCAGGCATAACCTTTTGTCTGTGGACCCCTTTTCCTCCTCGCTCGTTGTTGGGCGCAGGAGGAGAGGCAGACTGGACCATGAACCCACCAGCGTAGGGGACGTCCTCGACGAGCTCGACGGGCTTGCCGATAAGGGCGACCAAGTCTGCGTGCGCGACGTGCTCGACGATTTCGGGCGGCGCAGCTTCGGCCCGTTCATGATGATCCCGGCACTGATCGAGATCAGTCCCCTAGGCGGCATCCCCGGCGTGCCCACCGCGCTGGCGCTGTTCATCGCAGTGATCGCCGCGCAGCTGGTCCTTGGGCGCGAACATATCTGGATGCCGGAATTCGTCCAGGACCGCTCGGTCGCCAGCGACAAGCTGCACAAGGCGGTCGCGAAGCTGCGCAAGCTCGCCGATTGGCTGGACGAGCATAGCCAGGACAGGCTGGAGACGCTGACGACCGGAATCTGGCTGCGCTTTGCAGGCGTGGTCGTGATCGCGCTGTGCTGCACGGTTCCGCCGCTCGAACTCCTGCCCTTTGCCAGCACTCTTCCGATGCTCGCCATCGTAATGATCGGCCTTGCGCTGACGGTGCGCGATGGCGCGCTGTTGCTGAGTGCGCTGATCTTCGCGGCGCTTGCGTCCTCGATCGGCGTCTATCTCTATCTCGGCTCCGACGAAACCGGGAGTTTCCTGCCGTTCTGATGGCCCGATCGTCTGCCAATCGCGATCGTCACCAGCAACTTGCCATTCATACCTTCGCGCCTACATAGATGGGGCGAAAGGACCTTTCCCGACATGAGCGATCAGAACCATCCCGACGATCCCCAAGGCAACGGCCCCAACCCATGGGTGAAGAGCCTGATGGTGTGGGGCGGCGTGTTCCTTGCGCTGCTGGTCGTCGTCTCGGTGTTCGGCAATAGCGGCCAGCCCGCGGGCGATGCGATCGGCTATTCCGATTTCCGCGATCGCGTGGCCGAAGGCAGCGTGCGCGACGTGCAGATTTCGGAAGACCGCATTTCCGGCACTCTGACCAATGGCGATGCGTTCAGCACCGTTCCGGTCGCCAACGACACCTCGCTGACCCAATTGCTCGACGAGAACGGCGTATCCTATTCGGGCGCGGCGAAGGAAGAGATGGGGGTCCTGACCTATATCTTGATCCAGTCGCTTCCCTTCATCCTCATCCTCGGCATCGCCTTCTTCGCGCTGCGCCAGGTCCAGAAAGGCGGCGGCGCGGGCGGGGCGATGGGCTTCGGCAAGTCCAAGGCCAAGCTTCTGACCGAACGCCAGGGCAAGGTGACTTTCGACGATGTCGCAGGCATCGACGAGGCGCGCGAGGAACTGGAGGAGATCGTCGAGTTCCTGAAGGATCCGTCGCGCTTTTCCAAACTGGGCGGCCAGATTCCCAAGGGTGCTCTGCTCGTGGGGTCTCCCGGCACGGGTAAGACGCTGCTCGCGCGCGCGATCGCGGGTGAGGCGGGCGTGCCCTTCTTTACGATTTCGGGTTCGGACTTCGTGGAAATGTTCGTCGGTGTCGGTGCGAGCCGTGTGCGCGACATGTTCGAACAGGCCAAGAAGAACGCGCCCTGCATCCTCTTCATCGACGAGATCGACGCGGTCGGCCGTTCGCGCGGCCACGGCCTCGGCAATTCGAACGACGAGCGCGAGCAGACGCTGAACCAGCTGCTTGTCGAAATGGACGGGTTCGAAGCGAACGAGGGCATTATCATCATCGCGGCGACGAACCGCCCCGATGTGCTCGACCCCGCGCTGCTGCGTCCGGGCCGTTTCGACCGTCAGGTCGTCGTGCCGGTGCCCGACATCGAAGGGCGCGAGAAGATCCTCGCCGTGCATATGAAGAAGCTGCCGCTGGCGCCTGATGTCAACCCGCGCACCATCGCGCGCGGCACGCCGGGCTTCTCGGGCGCGGACCTCGCGAACCTGTGCAATGAAGCCGCGCTGCTGGCCGCGCGCCGCAACAAGCGGCTGGTCGCCATGCAGGAATTCGAGGACGCCAAGGACAAGGTCATGATGGGCGCGGAACGCCGCAGCATGGTCATGACCGAGGACGAGAAGAAGATGACCGCCTATCACGAGGCCGGCCACGCGCTCGTCTCGCTGAACGAGCCGGCGTCCGATCCCATCCACAAGGCGACGATCATCCCGCGCGGGCGTGCATTGGGCATGGTGATGCGCCTGCCGGAGCGGGACAATTACTCGTACCACCGCGACAAGATGCACGCGAACCTCGCGGTCGCCATGGGTGGGCGCGTGGCGGAAGAGATCATCTTCGGCCACGACAAGGTATCGAGCGGGGCGAGCGGAGATATCCAGTACGCCACCGACCTTGCCCGCAACATGGTCACCAAATGGGGCATGTCCGACAAGCTCGGGCCCTTGCAGTACGAGCAGAGCCAGGAAGGCTATCTCGGCATGGGCCAGACCGCGCGGACCATGTCGGGCGCGGAAACCAACAAGCTGATCGATGAAGAGATCAAGCGCTTGGTCGAGGACGGCCTCAAGCGCGCGACCGATATCCTCACCGATCAGGAGGACAAGCTGCACCTGCTCGCTCAGGCGATGCTCGAATACGAGACGCTGACGGGTGACGAGATCGACCAGCTTTTGAAGGACGGCAAGCTCGACCGGCCCGACCAGCCCAAGGGGCCGATCGCGGTCAAGCCGGTGTCGGGCAGTGCGGTTCCCAAGGCGGGTCGCAAGTTCGGCGGCTCCGGCGAGGGAGCGCCCGCGGGCGCCTGATCGTTCCGGCGCGAACGCTTCAAGCCGCGTTCATCTGAAAGACAGGAAAAGCTCCGCCCGGCATCCGTCGGTCGGAGCTTTTCTGTATGCTTACTCGATTTCTCGTTCTCGGCGCGCTGGTCCTGGTCCCGGCCGTTGCGGCCCACGCCGCCCCCGGTGACGTCAACGCCCAGACCTTCTATCTCGACGCCAGGGATCTGAGCGCGAAGGGCATGAAGGCGATGTTCGACAAGCGCGCCCGCCCGGCGATGGCGGCGATGAAGGATGCGGGCGAGCGCGTGCGGGACGAGAACGAGGCGGCGAAAAGCCGCGGCGCGCCGCTCTATTGCGTCAGCGAAGCGCAGCGCAAGAAGGGCATGTCGCCGCAGATGATCGTCGACATGCTGGGCCGGGTGCCGGAGGCGCAGCGCAAGCGCGCCACGCTGGTCCAGGCGTGGCGGACCGCGCTGGTGCGCGAATATCCCTGCACCTGATCCGCGTCGCAACCGGCCTCAGAACGCGCCGATCACCAACAGCAGGTTGAAGAACAAAGCGGTCACGACGATGATGAAAAACAGCAGCGCGACCAATCGCCAAAGCGCGGAAAAGCGGCTGAGCGAATAGGCGCCGCGCAGCTGTTTGTAGATATGGATCGGCGGCGCGAAGAAGAGCAGCGTACCATACAGCCATTCGGGCGCCCCAGCCTTGATCGCCAGCGACAGGACGATGAAGAACAGCGACATGAAGGCGATCGAGTAGGTCACGAAGATCGCGTGATCATAGGCGCGAAACCCAGGCCGCCACAGGAACAGCAGCCAGACGAAGGGAACCGAGATCGGGATCAGCAGCCAGCTGAACTTGTACCCGTTGGCCTGCAATTTGTAGAGCATCAGGCCGGGGTTCTTCTGCCATTTTTCCACCCCGTGATCGATGAAATCGACGCCGGTCCTGCCGGTGGTGAAGTTGCCCGCCATGATGTCCTGTTCGGCCAGAACCTCTTCGCTGCGGCGCAGATCGGCGATGCTCTGGTCCGCCTGCGCAAGGCGCGCCTCGGCGGCGCTGCGCTCGGGCGCGTCGGGGGCGAGGGCGGCGAGTTCGGCCTGCGCCTCGACCCGCTCGGCCTCCAGCGCCTGCTCCGCCGTATCCAGCGTCTGGCGCATATTCGCGCCCGGATTGAGCTCGGTCGGCGTCGTCAGCCCGATCGCCTGGAAGATGGCGAACATCAGGAAGATCGTGAACAGGAACAGCGCCATCGGCGATACGAACCGAGCCCGCTCGCCTGCGATATAGCGGCGGGTCAATTCGCCCGGCTTCGCCACCAGCATGGGCAGGGTTTTCCAGGTCTTGCCTTCGAAATGCAGCGCTCCGTGCAGGAGATCGTGCAGGAACGCGCCCAGCGTGCGGTGCAGATGCGCCGCCTGGCCGCATTGGTGGCAGTGCGGGCCCTGGAGCGCGGTGCCGCAATTGAGGCAGGCGCTCTCGGCGAAATGGCCGTGGTCGAGCGGCTGGCCGTTCGCAGAGTTCGCCTTGCTGCCCGCACCCACGGCCCGCGCGAACAGGCCCCCTTCGACAGCCGTGCCGATGCCATCGCCAAAATCGCTCATGATTGCCCTCCGCCCATGCCTTTATCGTGGCGGGGCCGGTGGCGTCCAGCTGGAACATTTACCGAACATCGACGTTCGATCAGGGAAGGAGATTCCCAATGACTGCCACCCGACCGAACGAGCATCCCAAATCCGATCCGGTCTCCAATGCCGAGAAGGACCCGGACGATTGGACCACGGGCGATGAACGCATGACCGGCGCGCAAGCGAGCTATCTCAAGACGCTGTGCGAGGAAGCGGGCTGCCCCGAGCGCTACGACACCGAACTGAGCAAGGCGGACGCATCGAAGATGATCGACGAATTGCAGGGCGAGACCGGGCGCGGCCAGTAATCCGGCCGGAAACCAAGCAGAAACGAAAAAGGCCGCCCGATCGGGGGCGGCCTTTTTCCTGTTCGATGCGGGAGCTTTGACCCCGAGATCAATTCCCGAGATCAACCTTCGTAATCGGCGCCGATCGAGGTCGAGCGGGTGGGCGCGGATGCCGTGATGCGCAGCGCTTCGGCCGACTGGCTGAGCGAGCCGACCTCGTCCGCATCGTCCTCGTCATCGGGCAGGATCTTCTGCAGATTGACGACCGAGGCTTCCATCAGATCCTTGGGCTTCACGGTCTGCTCCGCGATTTCGCGCAGGGCGACGACCGGGTTCTTGTCGCGATCGCGCTCGATCGTCATTTCTGCACCGCCCGAGATCTCGCGCGCGCGCTGGGCGGCGAGCAGGACCAGATCGAACCGGTTGGGAACCTTGTCTACGCAATCTTCGACGGTGACGCGCGCCATGCAGCACTCCAGAAAGTCAGGAATTCCAGGGAAGCAGGCGAGTTAGAGCCTCCCTGCCGATGAGTCAAGGAATTGCGCCCAGGCCGTCGCTTCGCCTAGAAGGCGTGCGATGGCGCACCCAGCCCCCCTCCCGGACCGCGACGGCCAGGCTTCGAGCGGAGGGGCGAAAGCATGGCAGGATGCCGAGCCCTTCACCGTCGAAGCGCAGGGCCAGTCGCTCACCTTCTACCCCGCCGGCCAGGACCGGCTCGATGCCCTCGTCGCTCTGATCGACGGCGCGCAGACGAGTTTTCGCGCTTTCTACTACATGTATGGGGACGATGCGTGCGGAGAGCGCGTGCGCGATGCTCTGGTGCGCGCGGCCCAACGCGGCGTTGCCGTCTCGCTCGCCATTGACGGGTTCGGATCGGACAAGGTCGAGGACGATTTCTTCGCGCCGCTGGTCGAGGCGGGCGGGCGCTTCACGCGCTTCCAGGCGAAATGGAGCCGCCGCTATCTGATCCGTAACCACCAGAAGCTCGCCATCGCCGACCGCGCGCGTGCGATGATCGGCGGGTTCAATGTCGAAAAGGGCTATTTCGCTCCGCCGGACCAGAATGGCTGGCACGATCTCGGCCTGACCGTCGAAGGTTCGGCGGTCGATCTACTCGATGGCTGGATGGATGAACTCGATACGTGGATCGCCGATTCCGAAGCGCAGTTCCGCGCCATCAAGCGCACGGTCGCGCGCTGGGATGGGGGCGAAGGCGCGGTTCGCCTGCTGATCGGCGGGCCGAGCCGGCACCTCTCCAGCTGGGCGCAATGCGTCCAGCGCGACCTCGAAGAGGGGCGGCGCCTCGACATGGTGATGGCCTATTTCTCGCCGCCCATGAAGCTGCTGCGCCGGATCGGACGGATCGCCGGGAAGGGCGAGAGCCGCCTCATCATGGCGGCGAAGAGCGACAATGGCGCCACCATCGGCGCCACGCGCTCGCTCTACGATTACCTGCTCAGGAAACGGGCGCGCATCTTCGAATTCGCGCCCTGCAAACTGCATATGAAGATCGTCGTTCTCGACGATGCGGTCTATCTCGGCAGCGCCAATTTCGACATGCGCAGCCTCTATATCAATCTCGAACTGATGCTGCGGATCGAGGACAGGGGGCTGGCGGACCGGATGCGCGACTTCATCGCCGCGCACGAAGACGCCTCGAACCGCATCACGCCCGAACAGCACAAGCGCGACGCGAGCCTGTGGAACCGCATCCGCTGGAATGTCAGCTGGTTCCTGGTGACGGTGATGGACTACAACGTCTCGCGCGGGCTCAATCTGGGGCTTTGAAAGCGCCTTAACCCTCGCCCCAATCCGAATAATCGCGCTTGGCGGGCGAGGTGAACTTGGTGATTTCGCTGTGGAAATGGAGCGGCACGTTGCCGGTCGAACCGTGGCGCTGCTTCGCCACGATCAGCGTCGCGCGGTTGCGCAGTTCGAGATAACGTTCTTCCCAGATCCGATATTTCTCCAGCACGTCGGGCGAGCTTTCGGGGCCGGGCATGTCGGGGCGCAGCGCCTCGTGATAGTAATCGCCGCGATAAATGAACCACACCATGTCGGCGTCCTGTTCGATCGAGCCCGATTCGCGCAGATCGGACAGCATCGGCCGCTTGTCCTCGCGCTGCTCGACGGCGCGCGATAGCTGGGACAGCGCGATCACCGGCACGTTCAGCTCCTTCGCGAGCGTCTTCAATCCGCGGCTGATCTCCGAAATCTCGTTGACGCGGTTGTCGCTCGCGCGGCCCGCGCCCTGCAGCAGCTGGAGATAGTCGACCACGATCAGGCCGATATCGTGGCGCCGCTTCAACCGTCGCGCGCGCGTGCGCAGCGCTGCGATCGTCAATGCGGGGGTGTCGTCGATATACAGCGGGAGTTCGGCGAGGCGCTGGCTGGCGAAGCTCAGTTTCTGGAACTCGTCGCGCGTAATCTTACCCGACCTCAGCGCCTCGCTGGTGATCTCGGCCTGTTCGGCGAGGATACGCGTGGCGAGCTGGTCGGCGCTCATTTCCAGGCTGAAGAACGCGACCGGGCCGCCGTAATTATACGCGCCGCCTTCGCGCTGCCATTCCATATGCGCCTCGGCGCAGTTGAAGGCGATATTGGTGGCAAGCGAGGTCTTGCCCATGCCAGGGCGCCCCGCAAGGATGATGAGGTCGGAGCCATGGAGGCCCGCCGTCTTGTCGTCGATCACGTCGAGCCCGGTGGTCTTGCCCGACAGGCCGCCGCCCGAATTCATCGCCGCTTCGGCCATTTTCAGCGCCGCGATCGAGGCGGTGCGGAAATCTTCGGCCTGGCTGCCGGTCGTCGCACCCTCGGCGACCTGGAACAGGCTGGCTTCCGCCTTGGCGATCTGTTCCATCGGCGCAACTTCGTCCGACGTGTCGAGCGCGCTTTCGACGAGGTTGCGCCCCACGCTGACCAGTTCGCGCAACAGTGCGAGGTCGTAGATCTGTCCCGCCAGTTCGCGCGGGGCGAGGAGGCCCTGGCCATCGGCGGTCAGCTTGGCGAGATAGACCGTCCCGCCCAGCGCCTTCAGCGCCTCGTCCTGTTCGAAATAGGGCTTCAGCGTCACCGGCGTGGCGATCGAGTTGCGCTCGATCAATTTCAGCACGCGTTCGTAGATGCGCTGATGGACGGGTTCGTGGAAATGGCCCGGACTGATCGGGGTCTGCAATTCCTCGATCACCTTGTTGTCGATCAGGACCGCGCCGAGAAACGCGGCTTCGGCTTCGAGATTCGACGGCAGCGCGCGCGTCTGCTCCCTCTCGAGGGATACGGACTCATTCGAATCGGAGGGGCGCGGGAGAACATTCAGATCGGGCATCCGGCCATCATGCGGGAAGTGGCGGCGGGGTGGAAGGGCGCGTTTCCGGCGCGTCCGAATTCCCCTGTGGGTTGGTGTGGATAGGTCTCTTGGCGGTCGCAAAATTCCCCGACGCACGATCAAGCCTTGTCCCCGACCCGCTGTGTCTGCGATGGCGATGCCAGCATCATGGCCGACTCAACGCCTCTTTCCCCGACCCCGCCCGGCGCGGACTTCAGGATCGCCTCGATCGAACTGGACGAGGATACGATAATCTGGCGCAATGCCGATATCGAGCAGGAGCGCCGCGTCGCCATCTTCGATTTGATCGAGGAAAACACCTTCAAACCGCTGCGCGCGGTCGAGCGGGGGGCGATGGGCCCCTACGATCTGACGCTCGCCGTGCAGGACGGGCGCCTCGCTTTGACCATCGCGCAGGAGGGCGGCGAGGTCAGCGAACAATTGGTGCTCGGCCTGGCGCGCTTTCGCCGCCCGATCCGCGACTATTTCGCGATTTGCGACAGCTATTACCAGGCGATCCGCAAAGCCACCGCCGCCGAGATCGAGACGATCGACATGGCCCGGCGCGGCGTCCACAATCGCGCCGCCGAGCTTTTGATGGAGCGGCTGGAAGGCAAGATAGACACCGATTTCGCCACCGCGCGGCGGCTCTTCACGCTGATCTGCGTCCTCCACATCAAGGGCTGAGCGGATGGCGCGCACATCTCGCAGACGACCCGGGCGGACCGGGGCCAAGCGCCCTCATTCCAGCCGAAAGGGCGGTACGAGCCGCTTCGCACAAGCTCTCGCGGTTTTCGTGCTGCTGGGATTGATTGCCGCAGCATGGGGCTGGTGGGAAGCGCGCAGCTGGCGCCCGGACGAGGCGGAATGGCCCGATCAGGGCGCCTTGGTCGGCGCGCGGGATGGGGCGGTTGCGTTCGCCACGCTGAGGGGGCTGGGCGCGAATTTCGTCTATCTCGAAGCGAGCGAGGGTGCCCGCACCCAGGATCGCGCCTTTCCCGACAATGTCGCTGCGGCGCGGCAGGCCGGCCTGCAGGTCGGGGCGGTCCACGTCTTCGATCCGTGCGTGGCCGCCGACGGGCAATCGGCGAATTTCGTCACCATGGTGCCGCGCGATGCCGACATGCTGCCCCCGGCGCTCGCGCTGGAACGGACTGCGGAAGACTGCCCCGAACGCGTCAGCCGCGCCGCGATCCAGAGCGAGCTGATGACGCTGGTCAACCAGCTCGAGGCCCATGCGGGCCAGCCTCTGATTCTGAAGATTTCGCCGCAATTCGAGGAGCGTTACGGGATCGCCGCCCGGATCGAGCGCAACCTCTGGCTGGAGCGCGACTGGTTCGAACCCGATTATGGTGGCCGCCCGTGGTTGCTTTGGACCGCCAATGGCGAATTGCAGACCGAGGCGGCGGAAGGGCCGCTGCGCTGGGTGGTGGTCCGCCCCTGAGCGCGATCAGGCCGTAGACCTTCGACAAGCCCGCCGGGACGCGATACGAGCCAGAACATGACAGACGACGATCTCATCGCCGCCGCCCGCAAGGCCGCGGAGCAGTCCTATTCGCCCTATTCGCGGTTTCCGGTCGGCGCCGCTTTGCGCTTTGCCGACGGGAGCGTGACGACCGGCACAAATATCGAGAATGCCAGCTATGGCCTCGCTCTGTGCGCCGAAACCGTGGCGGTGGCCAAGGCCATGGCGGAAGGCATGCGCGGCGGGTTGGAGGCCGTGGCAGTGACGGGACCGGGGGATATGCCGATCACGCCCTGCGGGCGCTGTCGCCAGGTGCTGAACGAGCTGGCCCAGTTGGGGGGCACCGATCCCGAAGTGCTCTGCGTGGGACCGGACGCGGTGCAGCGCGTGAAACTGTCCGCGCTGCTCCCCCACGCGTTCGGACCTGCGAGCCTGACGTGACCACGCGCCGCGCCGCATTGGGCGGATTGGCAGCGCTTGCGGCGAGCCCGCTGCTGCCCGCGCCTTCTCTGGCACGGGGCCTCAGGAAGCCGCCACGCCTGCGCCTAGGCGACACGGTCGGCCTGGTCGCTCCGGCGAGTGCGGTGTCCGAGCGGCAGATCGCGGACGCGCTGTTCACGATCCGCGGGATGGGTCTGGTGCCGCGGCTCGGCAGGCATGTCGCCGACATGTCCGGCTATCTCGCCGGAGACGATGCGGCGCGGGCCAGCGATTTCAATACGATGTTCGCCGAGCCTGACATCCGCGCGATCTTTGCGATCAGGGGCGGCTGGGGCTCGGCGCGGATCCTGCCGCTGCTCGACTGGACGACGATCCGCCGCAACCCCAAGCTTTTGATCGGCTATAGCGACATCACCGCGCTGCATCTTGCGATCGCCGAACGCGCAGGCTTCATGACGCTGCATGGGCCCAATGCGTCGAGTTCGTGGCCCGAGCATAGCTGGAACAGCCTGTGGCGGTTGGCTTTTACGGGCGAAACGCCGGTGCTGGGCGGGGCATCCGAAGAGCCAGGTCGACCCGCGCCGCTCGGCCGCACGATCACATCGGGGCGTGCGCGCGGGCGCCTGTTGGGTGGGAATCTCACCGTCCTGACCGCGCTGATGGGCACGCCCTGGCTGCCCGATTTCGAGGGTGCGATCCTGTTTCTCGAAGACATCGCCGAAGCGGAGTACCGGATCGACCGGATGCTCCAGCAATTATCGCTCGCAGGCGTGCTGGGGCGGCTTGCAGGCGTGGTGTTCGGCCGTTGCAGTGCCTGTGCAACGACCGATCCCGATTACGAGGGCTTTTCGCTCGACGAGGTGCTCGATACGCACCTAACGCCGCTCCAAATCCCCGCCTTCGTCGGCGCGAATATCGGCCATCTGGCGAACCAGCTCAGCCTGCCGCACGGCGGCGAGGTCGAGATCGACGCGCAGTCGCGCACGATCCGCCTGCTGGAGCCGATGGTGGCCTAAGCGCTTGTCAACCGTCGGTTTCCAGCCATTCGAGCAGGCTGGCAAGACAGTCGCGCGCCAGCATTTTCGAACGTTCCGGGCTCCACCCCTGATCGGGTTCGGGATTGGCCGGATTGTCCTTGTACGGCATTTCCAGCGTCATCGCACACGCGCTGAAGCGTTCCGCCACCTGATTGGTGCTGATCTTCAGATTGGCCGTGCCGGGCTTCGATTTGACGTAGCCCTGTTCGGTTTGGAAATCGGGGCTGCGCCGATCGAGGATTTTTTCGAAGCGATAATATTTCTCGCCCTGCTCGTCGGTCCAGCTCGGAATCCCTTCGAACCCGGCGAGGAAGGCGACCGGGATCGCCTCGTCCCCGTGGACGTCCATCGCGAAATCGACGCCGGTTTCGTCCATCGCATTGCGGATCGCGAGAATTTCGGGCGAGCGTTCGGCGCTCGGCTCGGCCCATTCGCGGTTCAAATTCGCACCGACGCCGTTGACCCGCAGATTGCCGTTGCGCGATCCGTCGGGATTGCAGTTCGGCACGATGTGGAAGCGGCATTTCCGCCTCAGATTGCGACCCACGCTGTCGGCGGGATCGGTGAGCACTTCGAGCGCGCCTTCCATCCACCATTCGGCCATCGTTTCGCCGGGATGCTGGCGGGCATAAAGCCAGACCTGCGTTTCGCCATCGCCCATGTCGAGGCAGTCGATCGGCTGCCCGTCGAGCGTGGAGCCGAGCGTGCGGTGGGAGACCCCCTCGCTCGCCGCGGCTTCCGATACGAGATCGTGGTGCCGTTCCATCGAATAGGGCGCGAAATAGGCGAACCAGGCGATGTCGCTGGCGGGCGTATAGCGGATCGTCAGCGTGCCGTTATCGGCATTCTTGTCGAAGCTCGACTTCGCGCGACCCCAATAGTCGCGATCTTCCGACACCACGGCGTCGTAGTCGGGCCAGCCGCCGGGATAGGCGCTGTCGTTGAGGCCGGTGATGTTCAATTCCAGCTCGCGTCCCTCCGAGCCCGATACGCGGAAGTGGAACCACTGCTTGAATTCGGATTGGTCATCCAGCGGGATGGCCAGCTTGGCGCTCGCGCCGTCGATCGAGAGAACCTCGATATTGCCACTGTCGAATGCGGAATCGATGCGAATATCGCTCACGTTACGGGACCTCGACCTCTATCGTTTCGCCATTATTGCCGGGAAAATCGCTGAACAGCGCGGCGGCGACCGTCTGGGCGCTGGCAGCGCGTTCCGCAAGGGGCGAGTTTTCCGAGGCGGTGAAGTCGGCGCGGCCTTCCCACAACACGCGACCGCTGCGCGCTTCGCGGATGACGACCGCCATTTCGGTGCCGATCTCCGGCCCGCCGCCGCCACCCAGATTGATCCCGATGCCGAGGCCAAGGCCCGAACCATAGGTCCCGGTCGAGCCGCCCACACCGACATTGACGGGGCTGCGCTGCCCGTTCTGCCCGAGCTGGTAGCGACTCACGCGGACTTCGGCGATCTGGCCTGCCGCGGCGCGTGCCGTCTCGCCATATCCGACGCGTGCGAGCTCGCGCGCCACCGCAGCCTTGTAGGGCGCGAGTTCGAGGCTGTCCTCACCGCCCACTCCGGTCACGAAGATCGACCCCTGGCCGAGCTGCGCGCGCGCGGCGGGATCGAGGAAGCGCGTCACTTCGACCGGGCTGACGCGGGTCGAGGCGCAGGCGGACAAAGCGAGCGCCGAGCCAAGGATGGCGGCGGTGAGCAGGGATTTGGCGGCGGGGCGTTTCATCATGCGATCCTTCGAATAAGGGCAATGCGACAGGGGCTACGGAACAGAGGCTATAAGAAAAGAACGTCCGAGCGCGCTACAATGTCCCGCAGACTGCGGGCGGCGAGTCCTCGAGGCTTACGCCAGGCCAATTGCGGGGATGTTTCTGCAGGGATTTCGGTGCTAGCGAAACGGCGATGAACGCAGAGCGACTCAATCCTTCTCGCGAGCCCGTGCTGGTGACAGGCGGCGCAGGCTATATCGGCAGTCACGCCGTGCTCGCCTTGCAGGATGCCGGCTGGCCGGTAGCGGTGATCGACAATCTGGTCACCGGTTTTCGCAACGCAGTGCCGGGTGGCGTGCCGTTCTACGAAGGCGATATCGCCGATGCGGATCTGATGGCGAGGATCTGCGCCGAACAGGGGATCGGCGAAGGCTGGGGCGCGATCATGCATTTCGCAGGGTCTGTGGTGGTGCCCGAATCGGTGTCCGACCCGCTCAAATATTACGACAACAACACCGGCAAGAGCCGCGCCCTGATTGCGTCGGCGGTCAAGGCAGGCGTCCCGCGCTTTTTGTTCAGCTCCACCGCGGCGACCTATGGAACACCCGATGTGGACGCGGTGACTGAGGACACGCCGCAAATCCCGATCAATCCCTACGGATGGTCGAAGCTGATGACCGAACGGATGCTGGCCGATGCGAGCGTGGCGCATGGCTTCGATTATTGCGTCCTGCGCTATTTCAACGTCGCCGGAGCGGACCCGGAAGGGCGCGCCGGGCAATCGACCGCCGGGGCGACCCATCTGATCAAGGTGGCGAGCGAGGCGGCCATCGGCCAGCGCGATGCGGTCGGCGTGTTCGGGACGGACTTCGATACCCATGACGGCACGGGCGTGCGCGATTACATCCATGTCAGCGATCTCGCCGCCGCGCATGTCCTCGCTTTGGAGGCGCTGATCGCGGAGCAGGGCCGCTCGCTGACGATGAATTGCGGGTATGGGCACGGATTTTCCGTGCTCGAAGTGCTCGATGCGGTCGATCGTGTCAGCGGGATGCGGATCGAACGCCGGATGGAGCCGCGGCGGGCTGGCGATCCGGGCAAGCTCATCTCCGATCCCTCGCGCCTGCGCGCAACGCTCCCCTGGGTGCCGCGCCATGACGACCTCGACACGATCGTGCGCCACGCGCTCACATGGGAGCGCCGTCGCTTGGAGCAGGCTACGCCGCTAAACGATTGACGCGGCGGGCTCGCCCCGCTAATTGCCCCGCTTGAAATCCGCGCGTCGGAGCCCATCTCCGGCGCGCGCTTGTTTTTGAGAGCGGCCCGCGCGCTGCACAATTTCGAGAGAACCGATGAAGATCCGCAACAGCCTCAAATCGCTGAAGAACCGCCACCGCGATTGCCGCGTGATCCGTCGTCGCGGTCGCACCTACGTCATCAACAAGACCAATCGCCGCTTCAAGGCCCGCCAGGGCTGAGCGAATCGGCGGGCCTTAGGGCTCGCTCGCGAGAACGGATCGGCCCGCCTCCTTCGTGGAGCGCGGGCCGTTCGCATTTGGATGGCATGTCTGGAGGGCTGAATGAGCGAATCGCAAACGGGCCGCGCGGTCGAGGCCGTGGTCTTCGACGTGGGCCGCGTCCTCTATCGCTGGGACCTGCGCATCCTCTTCGAACAGCTGATCGAGGACGAGGAGCGGCTGGAATTTCTCCTGTCCGAAGTCGTGACCGAACAATGGCATTTCCAGCACGACGCGGGCCGCCCGCTCGGCGATATGGTGCCCGAGCGCCAGGCGCAGTTTCCCGACTATGCCGACGCACTCGACGCCTACCGGACGCGGTTCAACGAGACCATTCCCGGGCCCGTTCCCGGCAGCCTCGAGATCGTGCGCGAACTGCATGAACGCGATGTCCCGCTCTATGCCATCACCAATTTCGGAGCGGAATTCTGGGACGGTTTCCGCCCCACCGCCCCGATCTTCGATCTGTTCCGCGACATCGTCGTGTCGGGGAAGGAGAGAATCGCCAAACCCGACGAGAGGATCTTCGCGCTTGCGGCGCGGCGATTCGGGCATGATCCCGATAAGATGCTCTTCATCGACGATAATGCCGCGAACATCGCCGCTGCGCGTGCGCTGGGCTGGCAAGTGCATCATTTCATGGATGCGAGCGGGCTGCGCAACGATCTTGAAGCGCGCGGGCTGCTCCCGCCCGAATAAAGAGACCCCGGCAGCTCACGAAAGGAGTGCCGGGGCCAGGTTTCGCTCCCGATGGAGAGGGGGCGGGTATCAAGAAATTTGAGGGATCAGCCGTTGCAGCGGGCGAGATCCTCGGCATCGAGCGTTTCGCCATTGGCGGTGAAGCTGGCGACCGGGCCGACCTTGCGCTGCAATTCGCGGCAGACGCGCAAGGGGCGGCTGGCCGCTTTTGGCGCCGCACATGTCGATCCTTCGCAGCGCCAGGCGACACCGCTCGCGATGGCGCGCGTCTCTTCGGTCGGCTGGACGAGTTGGGCGACGTAGAAGCCGCTCGACTGGGCAGCGGCGGGCGCGGGCGAAAGCACGGCACCGAAGGCAGCAAAGGTATAACCGAACGCCAGCGAGGCGGCGGCGAGGCGAGCAGTGGCGTTGGAGCCGAATCGATACGAGCGGGATGCGAGCAGAGCCATGAGAGTGGTCCTTTCATTCCAGTTGCAATATGCAACCAGTTGCGAATCGCTACCTAAAATGAAAGGTTGCGAATTGCAACTGGAAATATGCGATCGTTTTGCGTCGGCGGCAAATCGGTCTAGGAAACCGGATTGCCGTTCAGCGGATCGAGGACACTATGGGCGAAATTCGGGAACCCTTGCGCGAACTGACCGAATGCGGCCTGCCCATGGCGCTGGAGGTGATGGGCGAGCGGTGGAGCTTCATGATCCTGCGCGCGAGCTTCAACGGCCTGCATCATTTCGAAGAATTTTTGAGCGAGCTGGGCATCGCCCGCAACATCCTGTCCAACCGGCTCGGCAAACTGGTCGAGCACGGTATCCTCGAACGTCAGCCGATGGCGGAAGACCGGCGCAAGATCGAATACCGGCTGACCGAAAAGGGCATGGACCTGCTGCCGGCGATGATCGCGCTGCGCCAATGGGGGCAGAAATACGGGGCCGAAGTGGTCGAGAACCCGGTCCTGGTCGACGAGCGGGATCGCCTGCCGATCGGACCGGTCGCGATCCTGTCGCAAGAAGGCCGCATACTCGGGCCGGAGGATCTGGCTCTCGTCGAGCGGGCGAATGTCGGCAAGCGCGCCGATGGCTCGCAGGCGAAGCAGCAGAAAACGGTGGCGCGGGGCGATAAGGCGATATCCGAAGACTTGGCCAGAGACCTGGAAGGCGCAGCCTGAGCCGGGACACGGCATCCGACACGCCGTCCGATGGCCCGGAGCGAACGCCCGATGGCCGCTACATCATCGTGCGCGGGCGCTTGTGGCGCGCCACCGACCCAACCCTCGGCGAGGAGGAGCGCCAGCGCCGGGTCGACGCTCTGATGGACGCCCGCCGCGCCGTGGCGGCGGCCAAGCGTGCCGAGGACCCTCAGGCCGAAAAGACGGCACGCGCCGCGGTTCATGAAGCCAAGGTCGCTCTAGGCGAACGCGGCCCGGTCTGGTGGGACGACGGCGCGCCCGATTACACCCGCAAGTTGGTCGCGAATACGCCTTACGCGCCTTGACCGGGCGTGCGGACGATCAGGCCCGAGGGGCCTGGCGGCGGTAGCTGAGCGCTTCGGCGATGTGGATGCGGCCCACCTCGTCCGCTCCGGCCAGATCGGCGATAGTGCGCGCCACGCGCAGCATCCTGACATAGCCGCGCGCGGACAGCCGCATCGCGTCCGCCGCCTGCATCAGCAGCTTGCGCCCCGCCTCGTCGGGCTCTGCGAAGCGGTCGAGGGCATCGCCGTCGAGTTCCGCATTGCTGCGCGCGCCGCTCTCGGCGAACCGCGCCGTCTGGCGATCGCGCGCGCGGCGCACGCGTGCGGCGACTTCGGCGCTGCCCTCGGCGGGCGGCGGCAGGGCGAGATCGGCGGCGCTGACGGGATCGACCTCGACATGCAGATCGATCCGGTCGAGCATCGGCCCGGACACGCGCGACTGGTAATCGGCGGCGCAGCGCGGGGCGCGCGAACAGGCGAGCGCCGGATCGCCGAGATGGCCGCAGCGGCAGGGATTCATTGCCGCAACCAGCTGGACCCGCGCGGGAAAGCTGACATGCGCATTGGCGCGCGCGACATCGACCTTGCCCGTTTCGAGCGGTTGCCTGAGCGAATCGAGCACCGGCCGCTGGAACTCCGGTAATTCGTCGAGGAACAACACGCCCAGATGCGCCAAGCTGACTTCGCCCGGCTTCACTTTCAATCCGCCACCCGTCAGCGCGGCCATGCTCGCCGAATGATGCGGGGCACGGAACGGACGGGCGCGGCTGATCCGCCCCTCCTCCAGTGTGCCCGCGACCGACTGGACCATGCTGACCTCCAGCGCCTCCGCCGGTGAAAGCTCGGGAAGGATGCCGGGGAGGCAACTCGCCAGCAGCGACTTGCCCGCCCCCGGAGGCCCGATCATCAGCAGATTAGATATGCCTACACTCACGCAAAATCAGCTATGGAAAGGTGCGTGAATGACTGGAGGTGGACCGTAAACGGACTGTCTGGTTTCGGCAATCAGACCTCAAGAAACGGACATTGGGTTGCGACCTTTGCCGAGTTTGGCATCATCGTCCGCGTGCATTTTTACGCAGTCATTAAACTTAAATCGGGTGGAAAGGCTGCGGTCACAAACGGTTTGTCAGAAGGCAAAGGAAGGAACTCGGAGAGGGACACGGCCTGCGATTTTTAGTGCGCAATTTCCGAGCCTTCTGTCCGCTCTATATCGGCGGCAATTCCAGCGTTTCTCCCCTCAATCTCGATTGCGAGTTGATCGAAAAAGCGCGTGTAGATTGTTTCGTCTTCCAAAATGCGCTCAGGAAGGGTTCCGCTGGTGCCAGATGACTGGCTGCTTGTGCCGAAGACGGCCCTAACGGAAGTGATGTTGTCTAAACCGTCCTCCAGAAAGACCGAGACTGTCGGCTGATCGCTGATCCGCGATAATCCCCCCACGTTGACTGCGACGCGACTTTTGCTCCTGCCAATCGCGGTGATGAAGCCGGTAGTAGCGTCGGCGAAGGTGGCTCGGAAACCGTTGTCCGCAAGCACGTTCATAACGCTTGCAAAGACCAATGACTTGGGAGCTGGCAATCGCCGTTCCTGTAATCGTCTACGGTCCGGCTGTGAGGCATCTCCATTCTTTTGCTCGCCAGCCGAAAACAAAGTCACTCCCTCTCCGCTTTTCGATTGCAGCGATTGCAGCGATTGCGCGGTCATGCACCCGGACTGTATCATTCCAAATAAAATGACTAGAGCAAACCTGAGGGACCGGTACTCGTAAGCGCGGCGGAAGAAATCGCGTCTACGCTCCCTAAAACCGCATAACCGTGCTCGCTGATGGAGGATTATCACGACCTAATGGCGTGCTGTCATATAAAGACCGGCAATCACGCTAACTATAAATATTACAGTCAAGAAAAGCCCGCATCGCCGCAGAAACCTGTCTTTATCTATTGTCGAAGTCTGTTGATCATGAATTTGAGCAACCGGAGTCATCATGGTTTCCTTTGCCCCCGAAATCTGGCCGATCAAATGATCGTCACCCACAGCTTAGTCGATCGTAACAGTGACTGCTCTGCGGTTCTGTGACCATGCGCTCTCATTGCTGCCGAGAGCGACCGGTCGTTCCTTTCCATAACTCACGATGGAAAGTCTTGAAGCTACGATACCGAGCGACTGAAGATAGTTCTTGGCGGCGTTTGCGCGTCTTTCGCCTAGGGCTAAATTGTATTCACGCGTGCCACGCTCGTCCGCGTGACCTTCGATCCGAACCCTTTTGTTGGGGTATTGGCTCAGCCAGTTCGCTTGTGAGCGAAGGGCTTCGGCGTCGATAGCGTCGATGTCGAAACGGTCAGTATCGAAAAAGATGATGTCCTGACCCGCCATTTTCTGCACGAAGTCTGCCTGACTGCCGGGAGCAATACGCGATTGCGCAGGATCGCTGTTGGTTAGCGCTTCTCCGGGGGCGGGGGGCAACGTTTCTACTCGCTTCTTTCCGCATCCTGATACTGCGAGAGCGAAAGTTAGAACGATGAGTGAGATAGAGAAATTCTTCATGCGTGCTAGCCCCTTCGGACAGGTCGGGAAGACCCTGCGAAACTCTTAGATACCGCTTCACCCACGGAAGTGTTCGCACGGAATTTCGACATTGATATGCAAATTCCGTGCGAACGGGTTCCCTACAGCGGGGGTAATCCTTTTTCGTGCCTTCAGGGGTGGACCTGATGCACAGTCTAGTAGCCGGCAGGTCGGCTCTGAACCTTCCCCCGAGTACCCCCCATCCTGCCGGCTACATTTCAGGTTATCGGGACGAGCTCTTCGGAGAGGCGATATCCGACACCGCTTTCGGTAAGAATTAACTGCGGGCTTGACGCATCGATTTCAAGCTTATCGCGTAGCATCGACACATAGCTCCTTAGATATTGGGTGTCTGCCGTGGGGTCATTCCAGCCCGCGATCATGAGACGTCGTTGCGTTACCACTTGGCCCGAACTCCGGGCGAGAACTTCTAAAAGCGCATATTCCTTTGGGGAAAGATGCACGTCGTCTCCCATGATCTTGACGGAGCGGCGCGCAAAGTCGATTTCGAGATTATCAGAACACAGCACACGCGCTCCGCCTGTGTCTGATTGTGCACGCCTTCTCTCGACGACGCGAATACGCGCCATCAGTTCTGCCATGCCGAACGGCTTATCGAGATAGTCGTCAGCCCCGCTATCTAGCGCTAGAACCTTGTCGGCTTCGAGGTGCCGGGCGGATATGACGATGACGCTTGCGCGGCCGCCCTTGAAACTGCCGATCAATTCGCTTCCATCGGCGTCAGGAAGACCGAGATCGAGCAGCACCAGATCGATCGCGTGCAATGCAAAGGTGGACAATGCCGATTTCGCGGTTTGCGCTTCGCAAATCGAATGGCCTGCAGCCCTCAATATTGGATCAAGCGTTCGGATGATTGATGGCTCGTCGTCGACAATTAGTATGTTCATGCTGATGCCATCGACACTTCCGACGTGGTCGGTTCGACCAACGGGAACTCCAACGTCACACGCGTCCCGATTCCACCATCGATGGGAGATTCCAGTAGGATGCTGCCGCCGCAGGCCTCGGTGAACCCTTTCGCGATAAAAAGACCAAGCCCCGTGCCTTCCTGTTTGGAGCGCTCGCTCTTGTAGAACCTCTCGAAAACCTGGGATTGTTCGCTCGTACCTATTCCGGGACCACGATCACTGACCGCCAGGGAAACCGATGAGGGGCCTTTCGTCATCGCAAGTTCGACAGGCTTACCACTGCAGTATTTTGCCGCATTGTGAAGGACGTTGAATAGAGCTTGTTCCAGAAGCGCTGCGCTGCCCAGCACGTTCGCCGGAGACCTGTCCACCTTCCGCTCGATCGTGAGTTCGGGCTCGAATTGCTGAAGTTGCCTGATCGCTAGATTTACCACATCGTTTAAATCAACCGGCTGCATGGTGCTTCTGTCGATGCCAGCTTGGATTCGCCCGACATCGAGTAGTTCACTGGTATACCGGTCCAAGCGGCGACATTGCTCGATCATGGTACGAAGCAGATTTCGTCTTTCATTATCCGCGAGAGATATTTCCTCCGAAATCAAGGCACCTGCTGCCGCCTCTATGACGGTTATCGGGGTGCGTAGATCATGCGAGATCGATGACAACAGCGAATCTTTGAGTGCTTCGCTACGGCTCAATATCTGCTTCTCGGCAAGCTGCTCAAGAAGCAAGCAGCGTTCGATTGCCAGGGCAAGCAAAGCCGTGATGGATTGGAGGTCGGGAAGTTTGGGTCGCGCATCTAGATCGTCGGTGAATGCGAATTTAGCGATTCCGAGGGCACCTCGAGCACCACTCAATTCGAGAACGACAGACCGATCGTTGCGCTCGGTCCCTAAATCTTCGAGAAGAGGGTCGAGGCGATCGCTCTTGATCTCGCCCGTTGACGGGCGGAGATAATAGTCTCCCCTCGCAAGAAAGATTTTGACCGATCGCACACCCTGTGTGGGAAGCAGACCGCGAACCATGCCCTCGACATCGGACACGGTAAGAGCAGACTGCAAGCGGTCGCTAACAGTGAGCAGAAACGAGGCATCCGCATTTGCGCGGCGCTCGCGGATCGCTGTGTCTTTCAATTTGCCGACAAGCACGCCCGTCAACAAGGCAGTTGCGTTGAAGGCCAATAGCGGCACCGCTTCATCAAGGCTCGTCACGCCGAATTCAAATTCGGGTTGGCTCAGAAAGAAATTGTAGACCAGCGAAGCAGCAACGGCGGCAATCAATGCGTTGGTAAGCCCGGAATGTACTGCGATTAGTATTACGCCTGAGAGGTAAATGAGGACGGCGGTGATCGGACGATCGATCATCTGCGCAAAATACGTTGCAAAGCTCGCCGTCACGAAGACGCCTAGGTCCCACGCGTAAGATTTAAAGTGGCGGGTCATTCGTCCTGTCCTTTCCGGCTGGAAAGAACCCTAGCTGCACTTTGCGTAAGTCGCTTCTACGCTTTTTGAATGCCTGAGTTTCGCTAATCCCGCATTCCCAGCTCATTTGGAACTTTGGCGAAAACCAAGAAGATAGAAAATAGGCTGAAAGCGATCCATTTGATGTTCGGCTCGATGACTGTATAAGCTAATCAGCCGCAAAGAAATTGATCAGGCTTCAATCTGACTATCTTATTGCGGCAATTACAGGATTGCAGTGCGGAGGACGCTTTGCGATGCGATGGAAGAGGCAATTCGGCTTATACTTGTAGTCAGGCTGCTTTGAGTTTGCCCACGAAATCCTGCGTTGCGGATTTCAGATCCGCAGATATTTCGCTGAGAGCGCTGGAGGCTTCCGCGACCGTGCTGCTTAAATTTTCGGTGCTTTCGGCGGCATCGCGAATGTCCGATAGGTCGGTGAGCACATGACTTGCAGCCGACGCCGTGTCGCGCGCGGAAATCGCGATAGCATTGCCGGCTTGCTGTTGTGCATCCACCGCGGCGCGAATGGCCATAGCCGCTTGCGAGACTTCGGTGACGGCTTGCAATATCTGTTCAAACCCTTCGTCAGCCGCACCGACGCCCGCACCCGCTGCTTCAACGATATCGCGAATGGATTGCGTCGCCGATTCAGATTGTCTTGCGAGCGATTTCACTTCTTTGGCGACGACCGCGAAACCCCTTCCCGCATCCCCGGCGACGGCAGCTTCGATCGTCGCGTTCAGAGCAAGCATATTGGTCTGCGTTGCCAGATCGTGGATTGTGTCTGAAAAGCTAACGATGCCGGCAGCGCGATCGCGGAGTTGCTTCAACGAGCCATGCGCGGCGCCAGCGGTCTCGTTGGCGTTTTCGCTCAGCAGGACCTGCTGCGAGACAGCCGACGCGATCGTCGAAATCGACGAGGATAGCTCGTTTGCGTGTTCAGCGAGGTTGCGGGCGACATCGGAAGAGCTGTTGGCGTGCAGGGCGGTTTCCCGGGTTATCACGCTTGTCCGATTGGCGGTCGTGCGAAGCTCGCGCGCAGCGTCGGACAGATCACCAGAGGCGCGGCCCACCAGATTGACGATGGCGATCACGCTCTGTTCGAACTGATCGGCGATGACGTGCATGTCGGCTCGGCGTCGCTCCTCCGACGCTGCTTCGTTCGCGAGGCGCCTGTCGCGTTCGGCGTTCTCGCGGGCCTGCGCTTCGCGGAGATCCTGAAGCGCGCGTTCAAGTTTCGCGCGATCGTCCTGCGCTTCGCTCGCCAAAAGGTCGGCGAGCTGCCGTGCATTTTCCTGCCTATCTGTAAGGCGGCGCAACCGCTCGGTGATGTAGGCTAGGACAGCGAACTGGAGACCCACCGCCACGGCGTGGACCATGACGCGCAGGAACGTGCCTGAACCCGAAAAGACCCAAGTCGGCGCGATGAAATCGAGTGCGAGATGGTGCAAGGCGATAAGGGCGGACGCCAAGGCGATCGGGCGCCAGTCGCACAGGACGGTCAGCGCTGCCAAGGCGACGAAGAAATACATGTGCCCGTCGATCTGCCAACCGTGCCCTGCCAGAAGATAGACGCCAATGGCCGGAAAGACTGCGGCAAGCGTCGCGCAGGTGAGGCGGGCAGTCTGATCGAAGCGCCCCCTGACGGCCAACCAGGTTGGAGCAATATTCGTGGCCAGGACGAGCCCCGCCGTGAGCGTGGTTTTGCCAGTCTGCAAATAGAGCGCCATCCCGACGAGCCAGAGCGCGCCGCACCACGCCGCAAGCACGAGGATCAGAATGCCGCGTGCGCGCAGCCGATCAAGCTCGGTCATGTCAAATCTCCAGACACGGAACAGCCCGATGGCGGGGCAGCCACCAGGAACGAGGGAATCCCTTCAAGCCGCCGGGACACTACGGCCCGATCGCCCTCGACGACCAATGAGCCACGGACAGGACCAGAGCCGATCAGGCGGATGCCGTCCTGTGCCATGGCGGTCAGCAGATCGATGTCGCCGGCGCCGGGCAGAGGCACGATGAGAACCTTTCCACTTTGAGAAGGCCAAAAAGCAATCAACCCGAACGCGCTCAATGTGACCACAAGCTGGCTTAGAAGCGGAACCCGCGATGTTCGATGACCGGTGCTCATTCCGGCCCGATACCGGTTACAAGGTTACTACGCGGTAAAGCAAATCCTCGGTTATGCGGGCCTGCAATTCGAAAATTACGAAAAGATCGTCGAAGGTCGGACCCCGTAGCTGAGGACATCGAAGCATTAGCGTCTCAGTGAAGTTTTCCGATAATGGCTTTAGGCAACATATTTCCGTTCTCGCTTCTCAAGGCAGCTTACCACCCCATCCCAGTCATGGAGGCGTGAATCTGGAACCCTGAAACCTGCCGGCGGCAGCATGATGCTTAGCCGGCGGAATCTGGGCCGTTTGCTGACCGTCGACTTTCGGGTGATGGAGCGCCGGTTGCTGATAGACCGCTTTCAGCGCGGGGACATGGCAAAGCCGACATTCCGCCAACCCACCGGTTGTCGACATTCGTCTAACGCGACAAATTACTACCTAGTGCGGTTGTATTTGGGGTCACCGTAGCCATCTATAACTCAGCTACCAGTCGCAATCGACGGTCACCGCTTCCACTACCGGAAGCTCTTTCCTTCAGTTCGCCTCCTAGTCGCAGCCGTGTCAATTCTGGCGCGCTGCACACGTTCGAAGGAATGACACATGACGCATTATGGCAAAATCAAGAGCTACGACAGCAGCTTGGGCGCTGGCTCGATCACCCCCGAGAAGGGTGGCGACGCGCTTCGTTTCAAGAAGGAAGACCTCCAGCAGGAAGGTCAGATGCCGAAAGTCGATCAGCGTTTCAGCTACGACACCAGCGAGGTCGACGGCGGCAAGAAAAGCGCCGTGAACCTCCAGCATCAGCAGGGTGATGGCCAGAGCCACAAGGAACAGGCCAGCGCCCAACAGGGCTAACGCCGACCGCAGAGTCGGGGATCAACTCCCCGGCTCTTCCTTTCTGCCTTACCAGGAATCCCGCGATGCCGATGAATCAATTTCTCGTCGATCACCAGCTTGCTGCCATGAAAGTAGACCGCTCTGGGTCCGCTGAAGAGCGCAAGGAAGCCTTCGAAGCGATGGGGGTGCGCGCAAATCGGATTGCGAAATGGCGAAAAGCGAATGGCCTTTCAGATCTAGGATGGCCTCATGACGAACGTCTTCCGCCAGACGAGGCCGGTTAAGGTTTTTACTTTTATCGCCGCAGCGCCTGACTTCAGACTAAGGCAAACGAATGGAAAAGGGGATAGATCGCTCTATTCCGATCTTCCAAGCGCATCTTCTAAAGAGATAAAGGAGCTATGCCGTATTATCGGTATCACCAATCGGACGGACCTGCTGTGGCTATCACCGATGACCGTTCCGGGGCAATACTTCCCGACATCGGTTCGGTATGGAAGGCCGACGGCTTAACTGAAGTCGTCATTGGTAGAAGGCAGAGGTTTAATGCTGAGCCAGCGGAGATTATCGTCTCGATCGAACGCGAGGGATTTTATCTTGCAACATTGCCAAAAAAATAGATCGAATACCTAATGGTTTTAAACAAGTCTTTCCGAAGGCATAGCAACGATGCGTCAATTCGAAATTCATATCCCGGAAATGACGGCAAAGAGGCTTTGGGATCGACTAAGGGCGGACGGCATCCGCGACTGCGGCAGAAGCATGGTGATCCTTGAGTATGATGACTTAAGCCGAGCCGAAGCCGGACTTCATCTGGCAAAGAGCGATGGTGCAAATTCTGGCGAGATATATCCTGTTCGCGGAATGTGAGCGCCAAAATGGGTCTGCTGGACCAAAGCCGACGTTCGGCTAAAGCCATTCATCTGAAGGCGCTTTCACCGTGCTAGCGATGAGCCACGAGTGGACGGGCAGTTGACGACACGATTGCGGCAAATCGTTGACGTTTCCCAGAAGCGTCCGAGGAAATCCCTAGACTGTTGGCGCCATCGACCTCACGATATGTCGAACCCCATCGCTTGGAAGGTCTGTCGCGGCGGACGCACAACTGATGGTTCGACCCAGACCAACGCCCCCGCGAGATTTTGCTCCCGGTCGGCGACAAACGAAACGCGAGTCACTTCCCACTCGACCAACGCATCGCCGGCACCTGGGTATGTGATAAATTCTCCGATCCGCGGGATCGTAGGCCAATCTGCGTTGTAGATGATCGAAAACTGCTCTGCGGTGCCTTGCACAATTTTAACGTTCGGCATGAGGCAATCTCCGTTGAGGGGCGGGCTTAGTGCCCAAGGTGGACGGTTTCAGCGTCACGCTCCAACGCCGCTTCGAGACCTGCTGGGTCGATTGTCACGAACCGCTTAGAGCCGAGCGAATGAACGTGGAGAATCGTCGCCACGCGCAGGTAAACCGTGTGCCGGTTGCCCTCGATGCACTCTTCATCGGTATCGACGTCATATTTTCCCGCAGGCCGCAATCCGTCGAGTTCGGGAAGCGAGAACGGCGCCTTAAAGGTCACTTGGGTTCGGGACGTCCTTATAGGCATTCGTATCTCCGAACTTTGGCTCGTATCGCGAGACTTAAGGGTTGCGGATGGTCTCTAACCCGTTGACGGCGCCTAGCTTCTGACTGGGCTGCGAAGCGTTAGTCTTCGATTTTTCCGCTTTAGGTTTCCGAATTTCTATAATGGATTTTCTCCGGCCCTTAGCCATTGCTTGTCTCCCTTATCTGGCCGCTAAACGGCTATTTTACGTGCGTTGCGTTCGAGGCCGCGGGGGGGGGGGGGGGGGGGGGCGAGCCGCTCCAGCTCCGCCCTCATCAATGCATCACCCTCTGGGCTTTGTGTGGCAAGCGCGAGAGGACGCCCGCCAAGCCCGGCATGTTCAGCATTCAAGAACGCGATGGCCGCTTCTTTGCCTAAAACTTGAAAAGCTAGTCCGCTAACGCTGCCTTGCCTCGCCATTTGATCAGTAGGCAGTGGCACGGCGTTCCTTCGCCGACGCCAATGGGTAGCGGGCGAGGTAGGCCTGCCTTCGGCGATCGATACTCCTAGAGACCAGTTCACAGTAGCGCCCACCTGATCAGAAACCTAGGTTCACAGGTGTAACGGCGACCGGATCGAAAAGGCCGCTGTAGTCGAGGTTTGGATTGAGGTGCGCGTTCATTCTAGTTCGCGCCCGATCTTGACCATCCGGCGCGCCTGAGCGATCGCGTCGGTCAGACTGGTGTAGCGAAAGCCGCCGACGGAGTAGCTCTCAGTCATATGGCGAGTGACGCCGAGCCGCTCGGCCAGTTCGTCGGTGGGCAGACTGCCACCTTCACTTTCCCAGTCATCCTGGGCGACTGTAGCGCTATTGATAGTGGGTTGAGGCATGAGATGCTCCCAGCTGTAAGCGGGAGCCCAGAGTCTCTCAGCCGCGGGCGCTCACGGAAAACGAAGCCACTACGATGGAATCTAGATGGTGCCGAACCTTCTCCGTTACAAGCCTCTAGAGTAACCTCGTCATGAAATCACGCTCCAAGGTGGCTTCCTACGCCACTTTGGACATTCATGGCCTGACCGAAAAGTTTGAAGGCGACAGCACTAGGGCATATCGGCCACGACCGCTTTCGGGAGCCACGCGCTACTACCCCAATGACTGAGATTGGGGCGCGAAGCTGACATCGGCTCGACTTTGCCATCCGCTTGGGCCCCCTGTTGCGAGCATCCTATAACCGGCTGTAACTTCTTGCCGGTAGAGGTGTTCATTATGTCCAACTCACGCAGATCGATGCATACGAGCCGTGTCCAAAAGATCGTGTTTGCGAACGATCAGATGGACAGTCTTACGGTTAGGGCAAACGCTCAAAGGCATGAGCGAGTATTCTGCAGGGTATTGCGTCGGATGGGCCTCGAACAGAGCTTTCCGATTGAATTAGCAAGCGGTCACGGGTTCACCAATATCGCCGTACGTGTGCTCGACTGCCAGCTGGCAGGTTCGGGACCTAGGCTCCTCATTCCGATCGATTCCCAATCCCTTCCGGATGAGCGCGCGATCGAGGCGAGGTTGGCCAGATTTGTCGGGCTGATGCTTGCGGACGCGGAGATGTACGATCAGATCTGGGTCGATACCTACAGCGATCTTCTGCCACGGTTTTCCAACAGGCCAGAGGCCTCATTCCAATGTCTGGACTTTATGGCAGGAACGCATGACGGTCTGTTGCTTCATGCCGAGTTTCTTCGGCTCAATCACGATTTCTCGACAATCCGATCGAAGCGGATTGCTTCCGATATCCAAGAGTTGATCGAGGCGATTGATTTCGATCTTCGCGAACATGATCGCAACGTCGCGGCCCTGACAGTTGACAAATTGGGATCCTATCGGACGAAGATCACAGGCCTCGCAGCCCACGTCCTTGAGCTCGCTGACATCAGCCCGGACGATCTGCCGTTTCTCCTCGATGAGAATGGTGATCACCCTTTCACCTCGGTCGATGGCTCTCTCCCGTTTCATGCAGGGCGGTTCTATTGGTCGAAAGGAACACTCGAATGTTCGCTTGAAATGCGCAAAGGGCGGTGCTGGATAGATGGCCCCAGGGTCATACTTTCGCACCCTTCTAACCTGCCTGCGACAACCCTTTCGTCCTGTGTCGGTCGCCCGCTAAACACCATCCTGCAGATTGAAGGGTTGGAATTCGAAGCGACCATCACAAAGGTACGCGCTGAGAGAGATTGCCTCGTAATTGAAATCGAGTTGCCCACGTATGAATTCACAATAAAGATCGGCTGAGAGATAAAGAGCAGACTATGTTGATCATTTTACAATACGCGGTCGAGTAAATATGATCAGGTTGTATATGCCTACACTCTCACAGGTATATGCTGTGGAAAGGTGACGGAATGGCCGGAAGTGGGCCGTTGTCGGACTCACCGCTATTGGACCCTTTTGTGGAAAAGCTGCCTGTCAGCTAACGACCCCATCGCGGACATTCGCCCGCTTCTGTGCCAGACAGCGGCGGCTCAGTTGAATGACGAAGTAACAGCCAATTCGACGCGTTGGGCCGCAATGCTTTCACGCACTCTAGCGAGCGCACTACCGACCGGGTCAGGCTCGTCAAGCAAGGCGAACGTCCCGCTTACGACATAGCTGCAATGGCCGTGCACCGTGGCAATAAGCGAGCGGGCGAAGCGTGCGGCGCCCGGCATGTCAGGATCGGACAATGCGGCGCGCACTTCTTGCTCGACGATGGCCGTCAACGCCGCGCGCTGGCCTTGCTCTCTCTCAGGTAGTTCTTCACCCTCTGCCAAGCGGTGTTCGTAGATCGCCGACCACAGGTTCGGATGTTCGAGGGCGAAATCGAAGTAGCCTTCGACCAACGCCTTGATCCGGTCTTCGCCTGCGGCATCGAGCCGCTTATGCAAATGATCAGCCCACAGGGAAAAAGTGTGGGAGTTGATCGTGGCGATCAGCCCGTCGAGTGATCCGAACACGTTGTATATGGTGCCGACTGAATAGCCCGCGCGCTTGGCCACTTCGCGGCCCGAGAATTTCGCCAGCCCCTGCTCTGCCATCAGCGCGTGGCCGCGCGAAATCAGCAGCGCACGAAGCTCCTCACGCGTGTGATCCGAACGGCGTCCCATGGAATGATGATACCATAAAACTGAACGCTGTCTAATTTTTTAATTGAACAGTGGTAAGTTCTACGTTAGCTGGCGACAGACGGATACCGATAGGATGCTGCGATGGAATTCCTGCTGCTGTTGACGATTGCTGGTGCGCTGGCCTGGTTGTGGAAGCGCACGGATGCGCTCGAACGCCGGGTAGCGGAACTGGAGGGCACATCGCATGGCCATCCCCTCGAATGGCGCGAAACGGGCAGCGAGGTAGCGGAACCACGCCGCACCGCGCCGTTCGAACCCGAACTCGAGCAGGCGCCGCCCCCTCCGCTTCCTGCACCGCCCAGGCCTGCCCCGGCGCCTGCGCCGATCCACGCCGAACCCATTTATGAGGACTTCGAACCACCGGTCGAGGAGAGGGGCTTTCGCTGGCGGCCCAACTTCGATTTCGAGGAAATCTTCGGTCGCCTGCTGCCGATCTGGGGCGGCGGGATCGCGCTTGCTGTCGCGGGCTTTTTCCTCGTGCGCTGGTCGATCGAGACCGGCTTGCTCAACGAATATGTACGCGTCGGCCTCGGCTTTCTTTTCGGCTCCGCGCTGCTCGCAGCGGCGGAACTGGCCCATCGCTTCGAAAGCAGGGTCAGTGACGAGCGTGTGCGACAGGCGTTGGCGGGCGCCGGGCTCGCGACGCTCTACGCCAGTTTCTATCTTGCCGGCACGCATTACGGCCTGATTACCCCGGCCTTCGCCTTTGCGGGTCTGGCAGGCGTGACGGCCCTCGCCATCGTGCTTTCCTTCCGTTTCGGCCTGCCCAGCGCTGTTCTGGGCCTCGTCGGCGGATTTGCCGCACCGGCGCTGGCAGGCAGCACCGATCCCAACCCGCCGCTTCTGGCGACATACCTGGCACTGGTAACGGGCGGGCTGACGGCAACCGGCCAGCGCCAGAACCGCCCCTGGCTTGGCCTTGCCCCACTGGCGCTGGGCCTTGGCTGGGGCGTGCTGATGCTCGTCTCAAGGCCGCTGGACGATGCCGGTGTGCTGGCCGTTGGCGGATATCTGGTGGTGATCGGCGCGCTGCTGCCATCCATGATGGGCGTGGGGCTGCTCGGGCAAATCGGTCGCATCGCGGCTGCGGGCCTTGCCACCTTGCAGATTGCCACGCTGGTGGACCAGTCCGGTTACAGCCTGCTCGCCTGGGGCTGCTACCTGCTGCTGGGCGCCGCCATCGCGGTGCTGGGCATGAAGTGGGACCGGCTGCGAGAAGCCAGCGCCGTGGCTGCCGCGCTGGGCGTATGCCTGTTGGCCGCATGGCCCGACCCCGCCACCGATTGGTACGCCGCTATTGCCGCTGCGACGGTGCTGGTTTTTGCTGCGATGCCGCTACTCCACATCCTGCGAGGCAACGCGCGCTCCATCGACTGAGGGCAGCTTTCCTTCTTCCCCATTGGTCTCATCGCCGCCTCCTGCGTGCAGTTCGGGGTCGAGGTGATCTATGACCGAAGCAGCTTGCTGGCGCTGGCTGCGGTGGCCCTGGCGATCCTGCCTGCGTCAGCCGCATGGAGCCGCTGGCCCGCTCGCGACGAGAAGTTCGCACCAGAACCGGCCGTTGCGCTTAGTTCCGCCTTCGTGCTGGCCCAGCTTGGCGGATCGCTGGCCGTGCCCGAAACCAGCGCTCCACTGGTGACGGCCATGCTGGCCGTTCCCGCCTTTGTATTGGTGCGCAGCCGCTTTACCGAACCCGCAGCACGCATGCTGCAATGGGCCATCGCCCTTTCCGGACTGGTCTTGCTGCTGGTGACGAGCCACTATGACGAAGCCAGCGCCTTCCTGGGCGCCGGAGAGAACGCGCCTGCGTGGTTCTTCGCGCTGCGCTGGCTTGCCGCTGCGCTGCCGTTCGGCATGTTGCTGGCGCTCGAAAGAGACAAGCAGCCCCGCCGCATCGCCGAGTTTGTCTCCGCCGTGCTGGGCTATGGCACTATTGCGATGCTGCTTCCCGCGGACTGGATAACTCCCACCATTGCCATCGGCGTGCTCGGCATTGCCTGGCGCATGGTGCAGTTCGGCACGCTTCTCAACACGCTTCTGCTGATCGCCGCGTGCTGGGCTGCCGCGCCGCTGCTGGAATGGAGCGCGGCAGGGTTCGAAGCTCTTGGCGGCGACCCCTTCCTGCTGGCCGATTTGCCGCCGCTGGCAGAGATGCTCCGCTACGTCGCTCCGCTCGCCGTTGCGCTGGTTGGGGCAATGCTGCTGGGCGGCAAGGTCTTCGTGCGCTATCGCAAACCCGGCTGGGCCATCGCCTTCGCACCTGTTGCGATAGTAGCGCATACCGCTTTCAAGCAGGTGTTCGGCATCGGCGATCTTGCGCGCTTTGCCGAGATGGGCCTTGCCGAACGCACGACGTGGCAAGCGTTGCTTGCGCTTCTTGCCATCGGCTGCGCGAGCCTTCCGCAGCGCTTTGCAGGACAAGTGGACGCAGCCCGATGGCTCGGCATCGGTGCCCTCACCCACTTCGCGCTGTTCACTCTCCTCTTGCACAATCCGCTCTGGAGCGATCAGACTGTCGGCGGCTGGCCGCTCGCGAACCTGCTGCTCCCGGCCTACGGGATCGCGATCGCACTGGTCCTGTGGCTGTGCCGGGGTCTCGACGGCGACTGGCTGCGCTTGCGTACCGCATTCGACGGGGCGGTGATGGTGCTGATTGGCCTGTTGGCCCTGTCCGAATTGCGCCAGATCTTCGCGGGCACGACATTGCTCGATCCGCCAGTCGGACAGCAGGAGGACCTGCTCCGCTCGATCCTCGCTATCGCGGTTGCGCTCGGCTTCCTTGGTTGGGGCGCGTGGGTGGGGCAACGCAGCTGGCGGATAGGGTCGCTGGTGCTGATGCTCGGCGCGGTGCTCAAGGTGTTTTTCTTCGACGCTGCAGGGCTCGAAGGACTGGCGCGCATCGCCTCCTTCTTCGCCTTGGGCATCTGCCTCATCGGGATCGGATGGTTCTACACCCGGCAGTTGGTTCGCAATGGGGACGTAACCACTCCAGTGGGAGCCTTATCGACGTCAGTTTCATCGTGACCGTTGGGCGTTTACGTGGACGATTGGCGCCGGCTCACGATTGACCTCAACTTGAAGTCCGCGTCTGTCCTTGACGTCGTCTTTACGTGTGCCGAACGGCCACTATGAGGGCGCGTAGCAGACGGGCGAAAAGAGGCAGAATTGACCTTTCCGCTGTTAGCGGATCATTCTGATATGCCGATGTTACGCTCTTTAATGACTTCGAGAGTTCAGGTTCGAGGATTGCTCCCTTCTTTAAGATTTGGCTTGGCTGACCGGACCCGTAAAGACTGTTATTTAACCGGTGAAACCTTCTGCTTCAGAAATGATGCAATCAAAGCGTTTGCAGCGTCGGTTTCGGGGATGCCCGGCATGTAAGCCCAGAACGCATGCGGTAATCCATCGAATACGACCAGCCGCGCGTCCACGCCATGATCTAAAAGCACACGGCCAAATTTGGACGTGGCACTCAGCGCGAAATCGCGTGTGCTGGTGATGAGCAACGTAGGTGGAAACCGGCTAAGGTCAGAGAATATGGGCGAAAGTACCGGATCGTCGAGAGGGACGCCGAACTCTGTTTCGCGGGCTAGGGGGCCGGTGGAGACGGGCAGCCATCCTTCCGAGTCCCCCATGCGCGTCATGTCTGCGCTTCCCGCAAAAAATCCGAGGGCCGCTGGCAGGCGCTCGCCCGTCTGTGTCAGCTTCGCAACCAACTGGGCGCCGAGGACCGCGCCTTCCGAGGTGCCGAACACACCAACAACTTCAGCATCGTCGTAAATTCGAGTTCAATCGAGTCGAGTTTCCGAATTTTGCTGGAAAGGTATGACACGCGCCGGAATGTCCGAGCCGTTCTCAGGATCGCGAGCTACGATAAAGCCCTCATCTTCAAGCGCCTGAAGCGCATTGGCAGCGGCTTTCTTCGCATCCGCGCTAGTGTCGCCACATTCTTCGCTGAAATTGGCGGCCAGAACGGCTTTCACCTTAGCGTCATTCGACATCGCTACGCTCCCTCGGCTTTGTTTTCACCAGCTTGCCAACGCGTCGGTCAGGTTTCAAGGCACCCGGACGCGAAGAGTATCGCTAAGAGACCACGGTCAGCGAACAGAAGGTATAAGCGAAGACGAATTCGTCGCCATGCGCGAGGAACGCGGTGCGGGCCTGTCGGTTTCAAAGCTCCTTCTTCCCATCCAAGTCAATATCCGCGCCGGACGGTTCGAGGAAGCGGAGGCCAATGGCGTCACCCAACTGCTCATCCCGGTGAACTGGAGTTCCGACAAATCCGCGTGATCCGAATGAGGCGGCGGGTCATTCTCTGGGTCGCAAGCGAGACTTAAAAGTATTTCCTTTCAGAGATGTGATTGTGAACGCCACGAAAGCCGGTTCTTGCGGTGCTAGGAAAGGTCCGAAAATAGCAAAAGATGTTGATCTTCGTAGCGACACTTCGAAGTGCACGCTTCCGAAAGGGAACACCCCTGTCGTTCGGGCCTTTTGATCTCTGCGCGACCGGCCGTTTCCCTGGTCCAACCGCGCCGCGAAAGGGCCTTCTGAGATTGTCTTCGACCGATGACGAAAACGACGCTGTAACCGGCATGGGTGCAAAGGTGCTGCGCATCGTTCGAAATATCGGCGATGGTCCGGTGCTGTATCTGTGCGACGACGATACCGAGGCCGAAAGCCTTGCCGCCATCGTCTCGGCATTGCTGCCGGATGCGGCGGTCGTCCATATGCCCGCGAGCGATGCGATTCCCGGAGACGATGCGCCGCCATCACCCGCCAATGTCGGCTACCGGGTTACCGCCTTGCGACGCCTGCGGCAGCTTTCGTGCGATGGCAGGCACGGCGATCTCGTCGTGGTGACGACAGGGGAAGCCGCCGCGCGCCGCTATCTTCCAGCGGAGGCCTTCGATGCGGAACCGCCCTGCATCCGCGTAGGCGATCCGATCGATCCCGACGACTTCCGCGAAAAGGCTATCGCACTCGGCTATTTCTTGGACGATCGTATCGACGAGCCGGGCGAGATAGCCATCCGGGGTGAAGTCATCGATCTCTTTCCCGCCGATGCCGGAGGACCCGTGCGGATCGACCTGGCGGACGGCCACATTGCAGCGATCCATCATTTCGATGCCGTCACCCAATTGCGCGGCGAAGAATGCGATGCGATCGAGATCGGCCGCGCTGCGGAGCCGGAAGGAGATGCTTCGGCCACACTGCTCGATCACATGGCGCCCGGCACCGTGCTGCTCTCGCCCCGAGCGGAAAAGCGACGCAAGCGGTTCGCTCAGCTCGCCCGTCGCGCCGCGAAGGATACGGGGACCAGTTTCGACGCAGTCGACGATGGCCGCTGGGATGCGGGGCTGGAGACTTGGCGGCGGGAAAGCGATGCCGATGCTATCGATCTCGAAAGCATTCCGCGCTTTGCCGAAGCGAAGGCTCCGGCGCGGGCCGCAACGCGCTTTTTGAAGGCCGAACGTGCGGCGGGACGCACCATCGCCATAGCGGGCAGCGAGCGTGATCTGCGGTTCCTGCGCCGCCGCCTGGGCGATACGTTCGACATCGCCGAGCATTGCGAGAGCCTGCGCGAATTGGGCGACGCGGGCGAGGACGCTCTGGTGTTCCTCTGCGCGCCTCTCGACCGGGGCGCAGGCTCCAAGAACCTCACCCTCGTCGCCGCAGCGGACATTCTCGGGACGCGAGCGCTACTGGATTCGGCTCCGTCGGCCGCCCGTCAGATCGGCATGGTCGGGGTGGAATTGCGTTTGGGCGATCTCGTCATCCACGAAGATCACGGCTTTGCCAGCGTGATCGGCCTCGAACCCGCGCCGGGCGTGGACGGCGGCGAAACGATCGCGCTCGAATATGCGAACGAGGCGCGAAGGCTCGTGCCGGTCAGCGATGCGGGTCTGTTGTGGCGCTATGGCGGGGATGCCGATAGTGTGAAGCGCGACAAGCTCGACGGCACCGGATGGGACAAGCGCCGCGCCGAAATCGACAAGGCGATCGCCGAAACCGCGACATCGCTCATCGCGCTGGCCGAAGAACGGGCCAAGCTGTCTGCGCCCGCGATGGAACCCGATGCCACGGCGTATGAGCGGTTCGTCTCCGGTTTCCCTTATAACGAAACCTCCGATCAGG
>Ga0210036_1000353_pt1 | contig 56376 bp, 28 predicted proteins | sample CryGeymeta201515_FD_185469 | JGI IMG/M metagenome (GOLD analysis project Ga0210036, IMG submission 185469) | Groundwater microbial communities from Crystal Geyser aquifers in Utah, USA - Crystal Geyser metaG 2015-15 (SPAdes) (version 2) | ecosystem: Environmental > Aquatic > Deep subsurface >... | reverse complement strand
CCTCTCACCCGGGCGCCTCGGAACGGAGAAAAGGTCGGCCCTAGTAAATTGCCGAGTTTCTCCAAACCACCCTACCTAGCCAAACGTAGCCCTAGAGAGCTGGCATAGTCGAGAGAACGCGGTAGCAGTCTACTACTCCTCGATTACCTACCAGTACTACCGTAGCTATTACGGTACGCTACTACCACAGAGTGGTACTTACTTAACTCGCTCGACGACACGAAAAACTAAAAACCAACAGTACTCTCATTATTATTAGACGTCATAAACCCGCCGCGACAAAAGATCGATATACTGCTTTACAGAGAGTTATTTACAACAGCACCCGAGAGCATAGACACCTTTATTCAACCCAGCGACTCTAGCAGAGAAGACGTACAGCCAATCACTAAGAGTCGACTGCCAATCGTTGCCAGGTTTTCAGACTCCAACAACAACAAACAAACAAACAAACAAACAAGCAAGCAAACGAGCAAGCAAGCAACAAAAAAAGCCATGTCAACTCGAAGTTTTACCGAAGCTGTGCCGCTCTCCTTGAGCAGCATGTCTCACATGTCTCACGAATTGGAAGAAGGCGTCGTGGATGGACTTCGTCAAATCCTCCAACATACGCTATTGTCGTGTGTCAATTACGCCCGGATGACGCATCGATCGCGCGAGTGGAGTCTGCATGATTTGGTAACTTCCGAATACGCCTTTACGCCGTGCAAGGGACAGCAGCAGCCACCCAAGGATCTACCGTGGTCTCTCAGTCGTCTCGGATTTAAACACCAATATGCAAGGCATACCTGGATCTACTTTAAACCACTGCTCCAAAAACAGGCTGCCATTACACCCGAAGAAGAACAGGAATACTTGTCACCGTCGGGATGGTGTGATAAGCCATACGTGCTGGGACGACTCAGCTTGCTCTATGCTAGTCAAGAGTTGCTGACCAAAGAGGAACTGGACGGAACAGAGTCGGAAGATGTACCTCCCCTCGTCTTGTACAAAATATTTGTGGAATATCGGAGTTTACCGGCCACGGGAAGCGCACAAGCCGTACAAGCCGAGGAACTTAGTATGCTCAGTTTTGGTGGAAGCGTCGATGACGATGTTAAGCTTGGAGCCTTGGCCAGCCTCTACGATCGAATTGCCAAGTACGTATTGGAGATTTATTCCGTCAGAGGTAAGAAATACAAGTTTGATCTGATGGATTCGACCTTGAGTGATGGGACCGTGCCCGTTCTATCGTCCAGCCGAGACGGAGATCCATTTGCCAAGAGTCTCTGTGTAACCGTTACCGAACACGCGACAACGACTTCATGTGCCGAACAACAACAGGACAAAGAAAAGGAAAGCACCAGTAGCAGCACGGATGGAAAGAGCAAATTTGCCATCACCCGAATGTCCCTCACGTTGGATGGAAATTTGCGACAAGGCAAAAATTCCTTTGATAAATTACCGAAGTTTGACTACGTCAAAGAAGCCATTCAAAAATCGTTCCTATTTTTGCACAAACCGCCTCCCATCATGGCGACAGGGGTGCCGTCAGGTCAAACGTTGCTTGTGGAGCAAAAGCAAGCGGGAAAACTCTATGTGAATGGACGCTACGTCACTACCTGGGGCAAGGATCCAAAGCTAGGATCGCACTTTCCAGCCCTGTTTGGGATGGATCTACACTCTGTGGTGTTTTGGCATGGACGAATCATGGACTTTGAAGGACTCAAAACTCTCTATGGGCAACTGTGGCAAGAAGTGCTGACAGATGCTAGACTTTTACATCTCGAACTCGGGAAGAAATTGCTCTATCGATTGATGAATGGCAAAGACCCCGAGGCAGATGATGACGATGATTTGAACGACGAGGACGACGAGGATGATGATGATGATGACGGCGACGAACCAAAAAGCGATAAGAACATGCCCGATCCCCCCGACACAAGTATCGAGTGCTTGGAATCGGTAGTAATGCAATCGAAGAAGTATGATCCTGTTGGAATTTCTGCCAAGGCCCTCGCTACGCGCTTTGCCATGGAATTTGGTAAAAATGCCTTTCCTTGTTTGACATACGAAGTGGACTGGGTAAAAGACTTGCTTCCGGGCCGAAAGCCTGTCGTAGTCCCTCAAAGGTTGTTGAATGTCCTTCGACGCGGAGGATACTTCAGTGTGAAAATGACATTTAACGAACTTTGGTTCGCGGAAAGTCGACCGCCAAAAGATGGCAAAGAAAAAGACATTGTTGATGCTGCGGTCAAGAATTTAGAAGATGCTGGGTGTACCGATGTCAAAGCGCCGCACATTGTCTTTAGTCCTGGAAATGACGTGGATGATATTGTAAAGAGTAAAGCCGTTTGTAGATACAACGAAACACTCAGGCAATATCACTTTCATGAAAAGTTTGCAACGGCAGATATTCCAAGCAAGGATACCAACGGCGAGGCTGTAAAAGAAGAAAAGAATGGGGAAGAAGTCAAGGCTAAAGCTTTCGTCATGGGGATGTATATTGCCCAAAAGCACCCCGATGGCAACGTGATTGTGCGGTATTTGTTAAGAAACCAAAAGTGATGAATGTACATTAACTGTGAAATTAAGAAGTGCAACTGTTGTGTAAGACATACTGGGAATCCTTGTTCACAGGGACACCACGGCAAAACTCTTTGCCGCACGCAGAAATTGAAATTGGGTTATTCGTACGCAAGTGGAAAACAGTAGTTTGGATAAGATGCAGGTTATATCGTTTTAGCTGGTGCCACTCTCGGCCGCCGCGACGTCGTCTTGACGCTCGGCTTTCTGCCTTACATCGCCCACGTTTTGGAACCAACGAACTTCCTCGAAGATTTTTTGTTTGAGAGTCTCTAAATCAATTTCAAGCGAATCTAGAAAGGCTGGTCCAACTAGTGGCGCATCTGCCACGGTTTCCAATTCTTTTCGTCGGACTCCCTTAAAGAACTCGTGATCCAATGCTTCTTCAGCCGTGCAGCGTGACTTCGGATTGAATCGAAGCATACGGTTGAGCAGGTCGATGGCAGCAGGATCAGCCTCTGGATAAATGCTTTCAAGCGGCGTTCCCTTCGTCTGCTTTATGGAACCTATGTATTCATCTGCATTCCCAATGGAAGCAAGGTCTTCTGCAGAAGGCGTGCCTATTATTCCGAAAATCATACTTAGCTGGTCCAATCTTTCCTCTGTCTTGATCGTGTCCAGATCTCCTGAAAGGGGGTAACAAGTCCCTCCAGGAAATAAAGGTTTTCGATCTTGATATCCTGCAACGCTACCTTCTTGCATACTCAAGAGTTCGGCAAGAATGCATCCTAAGCTCCAAATGTCAACGGCCGATGTATAGGGCTGAATCAAAATCAGCTCGGGGGCTCGGTACCATCGAGTGACGACATGCTTGGTGAGCTGTCGCGTGATGCCCAGTTGCTAAGCATAATAGAAATGGATAGTTCATCATCAGATATTCAACGTTAGTGGATGATAAAGAGTGGTCTAACTTGAGACCGAGGTGTATTCCTGTGACGTACCGGCGGAGAAGCAAAGTTTTTGGAATGTTTTGGGCCCAAAGGGTCGGTGGTGGTGCCTGTTTTTGATTTGTCTTCCTGCTCGGAAGTAACTATTCTAGCCAACCCAAAATCGCAGATCTAGCGTTGAAGACACAGTGTAAAAACGTGTTGAGCAGTAGAATACTTGCGGGAGTAGATCGATGTACCTAATCACAGTATCTTACCTTTAACGAGCAATCTTCGTTCAACAAAATGTCTGAAAAGAACGAATCGACGATAAGCAATGTGTCAGCGTGAACCCTATTTTCACCGTTCCAGAAGTCGGCCCAAAGATACGACAGCAAAACACGTACTCGCTGGCTTCAAATCTCTGTGGATCACGGAAAAGGAGTGAATATACTTTAGACCTGTTAGCATTTGGTACAAGAACGTCTGAATGTGTTCTGTAGTAAGGTACTGTGGAGACATGATAAGCTTGTATAAATCCGTGTCAACGTCTGAAACGCGCAAGGTTGGAGGGAAACGCAAATGACGGATAAGGTGTGCTTGCCAATAAAAGCAGTGCATGATATGCTCTTCTGTGGGAAAACGTACATTCGAATACGAGGTATAAGTCGTGGAAGTCGTCCAAATCATCCGTAGGAGGCTGCACCACATCCAGCAGATTAATGATGCAGCCATGCCCACGAAGTCGCCTCAAAATATGTATCTCTCTATAGAGTCGTATTGAATCTATCTCCTGATCAAATGGAGAAAGAATTCTCTTGATAGCAACATAGGCATCCGGGCGGCCAGCGTACTTATCGACCGCCTGTGCCACTTCTCCATAAGACCCTCTTCCCAAAATACGGATCATCTTGTATCGATCACTGACAGCCCATTCCGAAAAGTCTTCCGTCATACTCAAGACTCTTCCCCCCGATGATGAATCTCTTTTGGGTGCTGGTGTTTCTGCCCCCTCCAACAGCAGTTGCTGCTGTTCCAATTGGTAGGCATTCAAAACGCCCTCTCGGAAGGGAAGGGGAGTGGCCAAGCCCGCATCCAAGAGTGCCTTGGGATGGCTAGCCGGTGTAGATGGAGGAGCAGGGGGTACCTCTTGATGGGCATATGCACTGGTAGGTATTGGGGATGCTACCGCGTGATAGCGCTGAGAATGGGAGGAATTAGAACTAATATCAGAGGAAGGTGACACAGAACCAGAGCTGGCTCTTCGTTGACGGTGGTCATCTGCCGGCATCTTCCTATCTTCATCGTGATTATGATCGTGATCACCTTTAACGTTGGAAGTACAGGGAGTCTTGGTATTTTCTGTCACAATGGCCGGCGTCCTGGATCCCTTGGCTGCGGGTTGCTGGGAGGAGGATGCAATTGGCTTGAATCTCTTTGTCGCTGGGGTATCTGCCTGTTCCTCTCCCGAGTCCGTTGTCTGAGGACGTTGTCGTGCTGTCGTTTTGATTTCTTCCGCAGTCGATGGATTCAGAATCATCCCTGTCTCCTGTTGCTGCTCCATGATCCGATCATCCAGCGTCTGAACTGCGGCAGTCCGCGGTGTTTCATCACCATCAGCCCCTCCTTGGCTAGTACCGCCCTTCTCCTCCATAATACCTAGCTAGGTGACAATGGAGGATAGGATAGTGGCTAAAGTAGAAACTTCTCTGACTACCTATGAACTCAATGATGAAACGATTCTATTCTTGTTGGCGTACTCGAGTCCAAAGAAGGAAAGAAAGCATCAAATAAATGCTACTGAGTAGTACCTACTAACCGGCACAGTGAAAAATCTACTTTTCAGATTTTCTAATGGCTTGTTGGGTGCTTATGTGTCAACAGGTTGGATATCCTTTGCTAGCTGATATCAGGTTAGTAAAAAGTAGTGAGATTGTAAAAGCAATGATCGGCGGGAGCGATGTCTTATGAATATATTCTTTTTGGAGTATCTTTTTATTTGATGGACGATGAAAGGAATCTTTCGTTTTCGTATTGCAAGATCTCTTAAGGTTTTTTCACTTTCAGAAAAATTGCCCGGCTGGTCATAATAACCCGCCACCCTGACTTAACTACTCTTACGTACGAGTAGACTACTTCTTGGCCTCATCTTCTCTGTTCCACTATTTTTTTACACCTCGAAGGAGTTGCTAGCTAAATAACTCAATATTATTATTTGATGGCTAGAATGCGCATGGCACCTTTCAATAATGTCCTCTACTACTGGCATCCCTAATGCAGCCAGCTGGGACCAAATAATGAATGTAGTTTTAAAGTGAGCGCGCCACAATTTCGTTTGCACCCATCACTAGTAGAGCCCATTTTCCAATCGGCACTGCGCATTGTCTGCACTTCTTGTGAAGAAATGTGGTGTGTTTCTTTCAGCGCATCCTATTGCTAAAAACAGTTTGACGCCTGCGTGTTTTCTTCATTGCGCAAACGAAGAATCGCCGGCAAGCTCCATCCTCCGGCAAATACCACTCTCACTTTCTCCTCCATTTCTTGACAACCAATCTCGGAGCAAAATTTCTCAATTTGGTTTGATTGTCAGTGAATGAAGCAATGGTGCAACAACAGAGACAAAACTATGTTTGCCATTCGACACGACTCCAACAACTATTCCATTCCAGTATCTTTTAGTGCTGTATACTACTACTACTGCTACTAGCGTCTACTCGTAGGGGAAAAATGCAAAATCAACTTGAAGGGAAAACGCAACTTTGGTTTCGTCGCACACTTGCTTCTTGATATATTTGGAGTACTCGGGATCCAAAAGGCAAAAGGCCGACGACGTGTCGTATTTTACAATTTTTTTTTCAATTCGGCCTGGCCTCGCCACGCAATTGGAACTTCGATGGCCCAAGAGTGTTTTTGACTAATTATTACGAGTCGAAGCAGCTTTGTTGAAATAATAATGATATTCTCATATACTCCTGCCTTTTGAATTCTTGCTACTACGCTGCCTATTCTACAATAATATCTTTGTCATCGGAGAACAACCAGTTACGCCTAGCTTCATTCGATTTTTTAGCTCATACTGGCCATCACGCTGGTACAAAGACTCGATTACAAAACGCACCTTCCGATCCAATCCTTTTTCCTTTTTCACTCTGGACTTTGGATTACCTCAACCCTCAACTGCCGATAAAAATGACACAAGGATCCAGTTTGTCCCGGATAGTACTCAGCCGACTTCGCAGTGGCTGTCCAAGGTTGGGGACCAGCAATAGCAGAAGAAGCAATGCAGCAATTCAAATGCAGCTACGACAGAAAACGTCCGCTTCGGCTTTTGTTGATTTTGTCTTTACGGATTCTGTAAAGGATTCGGTCAAATCTTCTCTTCTCGACCGAGCTTCTTCTGCTGACAGTCGACTCTGGCAGCGCGACGAACAAACAAAGCCTCATATTAACGGTACCATCAGCCAAACAACAACTACAGCGAATGGCGGCGATAACGATGGCGTGAATGATCCCATTACAAAATTAATGGACCCCTTGGACGATTGGAGCCTCGATCGGTCCACAAAGTTTTGGCCGGATGTACCTCCCAATGTCATATCTACAGCAGAAGCCGATCCCTTTGCCTTGGCCAAAGTGGAATTGGATGATTTGTCACGATCCATTCGCCAAGATTTGTTGGGCACAGATCATCCCGTGCTGAACCAAGCAGCCGCTTACTTTTTCGATGATGATGCTGGTGGGAAAAAAGTCCGACCCATGATGGTGTTGCTCCTATCGCGGGCTTTGGCGGATTCCTTCCACCTTGCACACGACAACAACAATACTGTTAATACGGAATTGTTCTCGAGCCCTCTCGACTTTCAGCGCCACGATTTACCCTCTGCTCAGCGACGTTTGGCCGAAATATCCGAAATGATTCATACAGCTTCGCTATTTCACGACGATGTTATTGACGAAGCAGATACAAGACGAGGAATGTCTGCCGTGCACAAGGTATTTGGTGACAAGGTGGCCATTTTGGCCGGTGATTATTTGCTAGCTCGCGCTTCGATTTGTCTCGCCCGGCTGCGACACTCGGAAGTGATCGAGACCATGTCGACCATCATTGAACACTTGGTGCGAGGAGAAATTATGCAACTGCGTGGTACGTCGAAAACCGAGCGTAATCGCGAACGATTGCAGTATTATTTGCGCAAGAATTACTACAAGACTGGCAGTCTCATGGCCAATTCCTGTAAGAGTACAGCATTGTTAGGGAATTACCCTCCGGAATTGGTGTGGGCCTCGTACCGGTACGGGAAGCACTTGGGAATGGCATTTCAGCTAGTGGACGATATTTTGGATTTTGAAGGAAATGCTAGCGACCTTGGAAAACCCAAATTATCGGATTTGAAATCTGGATTGTCAACGGCGCCCGTTCTGTTTGCGTCGGAAGAATTTCCTGAGCTGGAACCCATGATGGATCGAAAGTTCCGCAACGAGGGAGATGTTGATACTGCAGTGGAGCTTGTCGTCAAGAGCAATGGTATTGAAAGGACAAAGGATCTTGCGCGTGTTCACTCGGAACTCGCGATGGAAGCTATGCTTGAGCTCAACGGAGGTGTGTACCGTGATTCACTGATCACTCTGTCTCACAAAGTCGTGTCAAGAACCAAGTGATTTACTGAGTGTGAGTGTGCGCTTCAAATAAAAATTTGACTGGAATCAGCAACGTGAGTTTGCACTAATAATAATATGAGAATATTCGGATAACCCCCGATGCGTGCGCAATTCGGTTGAGGCGAATCCTCGTCGTATGCGCATGCAGGAGAAAGCTACGAGTAGTCAACAATTTAGAGTTCGAACCATTTCTAGTGGCTGTTCGTTAGGAGATGAGGGATTTTATAAAACGAGGCGAGAACTATTCATCTGAAAATTCTACGAAGCGAAAACCACAGGCTGGCTAGAATACTACTTGAGCAGCTCAAGAGGTATTGTTTAAAAGGCCAGCACGACTTGAACGCTTTAGTAATACTACTGAGTTAACCCATCACATTACGCTCAATTATTACTGTAGCAGACTTTTACCGCCTGCTGAAAGCAAGATCCCAATCCCGTTTGCTTAGTCGTGTCTTGCAGTCGTTGCTCAACGCATTCTTCCATCATCATCCTATCATTCCAAACAAAATCCGGTAATAAACAAGGAGAAAAGAAAGCTCCGAGCTGCAACCCCGACGAGCGCAACTCACAGCATAACAAATAAACCATTATTTCTTCACACAGCACAAATGGAGAACGGGCTCATTCCTCAAGGTATGTTAATGTTGAAATCTTACTAGCGGGGATAATTATTTGTATACAAAAAGGGGGAAGTGTAACCGTTTTGAATCTTGTTGACATTCTTCACCGTGCCGGACCCTTGAAACCGTCCTCTGATCACCTCTGACATTGACATCCTCTCCCTCGGCTTTCTCATAGCGATTGAAATCGTAAGGTTCGTCATCCAGCTGTGTTCAAAAGTTCTCTCCTCAATTGTTACAGTTTTTTGTTGTTGGTTTCTTCTGGCCATTCCTTGTATATGCACACACGCATGAGTCTTGCTTTGCTCAACACATCACCTACATTCTTTCTGGGGGCACTTTTCTTAGCAAGGCGATCAAGGCAGATAACGAAAAGGAATATGAACAGGCGTTGTCGCTATATCGCGATGCCTTGGCTCGCTTCACGGTAAGTTTGGAAATATTTGAGAAAATTGAGTCTCGAGTATTTGCCAGTGTCCACTCAACTACCAATGAATTCCCTTTGTTTTCCTGGCAATGAAAGATGGGATTGAAATACGAAAAGAATGAGGCGCGGAAGAAGTTGATCATTGAGCGCGTCGAAGGATACATGGTCCGTGCGGAAGAACTCAGCGATTATTTGAAAAAACAATCAGAATTGGACAAGAATGGAGGCGGCGGAGCGGCTACCAGAGCCAAAGGCGACGGAGGAAACGACGACGATCATGATGCGGAGAAGAAAAAGTTGCGTGGTGCGCTTAGTGGTGCCATTGTGTCGGAGAAGCCAAACGTGAAATGGGAGGATGTCGCGGGGTTGGAAAACGCCAAGGAAAGTCTCAAGGAGACGGTTATTCTTCCCACGCGCTTCCCACAGCTATTCACTGGCAAACGTGTCCCGTTTAAGGGAATTTTGCTTTATGGACCTCCCGGTACTGGAAAATCTTATTTGGCAAAAGCTGTGGCTACCGAAGCCGACTCAACATTTTTCTCCGTCAGCAGTGCCGATCTCATTTCAAAATGGCAGGGAGAATCTGAACGTCTCGTGAGAAACCTTTTTGAAATGGCCCGAGAATCCCCAGGTGGCAAGGCCATTATTTTCATTGACGAAGTCGACTCTTTGTGTGGAAGCAGAAGTGAAGGTGAGAGTGATTCTGCTCGCCGAGTGAAAACCGAATTTCTTGTACAAATGGACGGTGTAGGAAAAACAGAAGGACAGGTTCTTGTTCTTGGTGCTACAAACGTTCCGTGGGAACTAGATGCCGCCATTCGGCGTCGATTTGAGAAGCGAGTTTACATTCCTTTACCAGAGGCAGAAGCTAGAGCATTCATGTGCAGATTGCACTTAGGCGACACGCCCAATGAATTGACTGAGAGCGACTTTGACCACTTGGGCGAAATCAGTGAGCATGCGAGTGGTTCTGATATTAAAGTGCTAGTAAAGGAGGCTTTGATGGAACCCTTGAGAAGATGTCAACAAGCAAAACAATTCAAAATTGACGAAGACGGCATGTACATGCCATGCGAGACATACCCTAATTGCTCTGCTTGCCCTCCCCAGCTCAGCTCAGATCCCAAAGACAAGGATTATACATGTGCCCGTTGTGGAGCCAAACGCATGCAACTCTGGGATGTTCCACCTGACAAGCTCCGTGTCCCTGTTGTCAAGTTTAAGGATTTTGAAAAGGTGATGCGACATTCATGCAGTACTGTCTCAGAGGATGAGCTTAAGCGCTTCACTGAATGGACAAAGCTGTTTGGCCAGGACGGAGCTTAACGAGAGTACTACTGATAGCTTCTTCGGATCAATTTTGTACTACAAAACAAAGTGTCTGCGTGTCATTTTTATAGACAAAAAAAACTATGCGAATACTAACGTTTTCAATGACAGTTTTTGTATGCACCTACTAGTAGAATGGGAGACTTCTTCAATACAGCAAGGTAGCATTAATCGCATCTTCTTTATCCATACTACTCTGGTACGAGTACACTAACAGTACCTGGTTCTAGACTGCTAGTAGCTAGTAGGAGTAGCAGTACTACTAGTACTAGTAGCTAGTGTAGTTACCTACTAGTAGAGGTCTAGCTAGCTAGTAGTAGTAGAATGGGAGAACAGAACAAACTCAAATTTCTGCAAAAGGCACAAAATTGACCAAACTAGAATCAACTCTTATTAAAAATAATATTCTGCTCGAGTACCTGGTACAGTACATACGGAAGGACTTATTTGGCTTTTCGTTGAGACACAGCGTTGAATTTCAGGCGAGCAATGCTGGCTCTAAACGGATACACATGATAACAACGAACCTTCATTAACGTAAATTCCAAATTTTTGCTATGTAAACCTTCTGTTTCCTATGTAGTGTTAAAATATATCATCTTCATTACTTAGGGCTTTAGGTCACGCTATTAGGCAATGCTGTACTCCAGCCATAGTACTAGTCTAGCTAGTAGTAGCAGTGATTCCACTCCAGTATCTAATTGGTACTACTTGGTAGAGTACTATAGTATTGTGCAGTACTCGGCTACGAAAGGACTACTGTACTACTACTAGCTACTGGAGTAGTAGTCTAACTGGTAGTAGGAGTATACAAATAGGAGATGTCAAATTATAGTGATAGTTAGTAGGTATGCCAATGACAGGAACGACTTCCAGCAAGTTGGTACAAAATAGCACGACGTTCACTACTTCTTGCTGTCAAGATAGTGCATAGGGGTGCAGCACATACGGAGTAGGTACTCATTATGACGTTTAGACGACGATGCTTCCTTTCAACGCGCGACCACCGCCCGCTCCAGAACCACCACGAGTATTTGAAAGCTTTGCCGTATCTTTGCCATCCGAGTTGTTAGCGTTCTTCCTTTTGAAACCACTTAAAGTGGAAGATGAAGTTGTTGGTGTAGAATACGTGGGGCGTGAAGGAGCTTGCTGGACAGTCGTAGTCGTAGACTTTCCGCATCCACAAGGTCCAAAGGCAAAAAACTGAATAGTTGCGCACATATCCTGAGGAAGCTTTCCTTGTCTTCCAAAGGCGTAGTACTGATCGCACGTAAACTGGCCGAGATAAAGCACGTTGATCACCATACTTTTGTCCGTGGGACGACCCTGTCCTCTGCAGATATCGCAGTCATAAGCTCTGGCAACGGGAGCAAGAGAAAAGATCGCAAGCAAAAAGAGCGTACGTAAAATCGTCAGTGTGTGATTATTCGACATTGTGTTTGTTGTTGCTGCTGCTGTTGTTGTCAATTGTCAGGAATAGCATGTACTTTAGTGTATTTTGGTAGTAAGATTATGAATATCACTCAGTTTGCATTTAATGAAAAAATAGTTGTTTGTTTTATGGAGTCTCTTGCTTTTATTACGTAGCTTTTTTAAGCAACTGCTGTTCGCTTGCAGATTTCCAAATTAAAGTACTAGTACTAGCTAGTACTAGTAGTAGTAGCAGTAGCTAAGTAGCTAGTAGACTACTCCGGAGTGTGGTACGTAGTAAATTAGGAGTTGTCCCTGTATTTCTTATCGATGGGATTGGCTGTCTCTCTCCGAGATTTCTCTTTCAGAATCCGATGCCAAATTTACTAAGAGATACATGTGATAATAAATTTGAAAAATTGAAAATTCGTTGGTCACTCATGTTGGCAAATCAGTATCACTGAAATACGAGCCCGGGCTGAAAATTGGCAACTGAATACTCGGAGTACACCAGTTTTGACCCCTACGTGGTGGTACCAGCTACTCTATGTAGTACTCGAACGAAGCACATAGTACTTAGGTATACGGAGAGAACCGAAAACACACATAACGTTCATACCGGCTACGCCAATGCTACTCTAGCTAGCTAGTAGAGTCTACTCGTACTTAAGTAGATCCAGCCCATCTGATACTCCACCCAGTCAACAATATTGGAGGGACGTACGAGTAGACTCTAAAATAATTACCAGGGGTAATACTCGAGAACTACCTACTAGCTAGTAGTGGTAAACAACTAATATTCTATTCTAGTAGTAGGTCTATTATTAGTGACTTGCTCTCTACTAGTAGCGGAAGACAACACACTTCTGTAATGCAACCCGATGCCTTTGCAATCCGCCAGGATGTAGCTGACTCCGAATAAAAAATTAAATGAGCTCCCTTCATACGACTACTAGTAGATCACGAGAGCCTGTGTAGGAGATCCGCCATGGTACCTCTTGGGGCACGTTGGTACTCCACACCTGGAGGCAGATTACCAATCGAACGCACGCCTGACAGATAGCTATGATCTTGGTAAAGACTATCTCCTCTGAAGGAAATGGCAGCAAGGAGCCCGGGTTCGAGCTCCTCCTCCTCTGCCTTCCTTTCTGCAGCTTCTTGCTTCTGTATTCTTGAAACACGTTTCTTCGCTTGGTCTCTGAATCGTTTAGTTTTATGCAAGTGCTCCTTGGAGGTAGCTAGCTGTCTCTCAAGTGTATCTACCGCCTCTTGGTTTGATTCGATTTCTGTCCGTCGCTGTCTGTTAGATTGGTGCATATTCTCTGCGACTGGATCTTCTGCTTTTAGGTATGAACTAGGCATCTTAAGATAGATGAGCAGAGTGAAGAATCGTACAGGAAGAAGTGAACAATCAAAAAATCTCACGATTTGAAAAACATACCGCTTCCTCTCGTAGCCTCTTCCTGACTCTATTGATGATTTCTTCCGTCTGTATGCCGATGCTCAGTAGCAACGTCGCTGTAATCGATAGTTGCTGCTCTTTTGCGTGCTTTTCCATGACACGGAGAGAGTATCGAAGACAGTATGATTGCACTCGTTTTCCAGAGGTTTCCTGCACAATCTTGACGGTCGAAGGCTGCTTCTGGTCACCATTCGGTTTTCCTTTTCGTTTCTGCTGCTTGGGTCCTGGCGACATGCTCTGTTTCGACGTGATCATGTATATTGTGATGATGCAAGGAGGAACCGTACATTTCGTACCTGGTAATACAGTTCAATGCTCATTGTATTTACTGGGCCGTAGTGCTAACAATGCATTTGAGCTCATAATTTAGGGTTAGCGAATACTCGAGTATTTGCTCAACCATTACCGGTACCGAGTAAAACCTGATGGCGACAACAAACAAAATTGCTGAACCCTCCCGTCTGATGTGGGGTTCACTTGCTCATCTAGCTATGGTAGTGGACATATCTTGCCTACTACTGGTAGTCTACTCCGTATTATTTTACTACTACTACTCTAGTACTCGATCCAGTAGTCTCTAGCTAGCTACTGGTAGCTACTATAGATATTACGTACTAGTACGCCTTCGGTGGTACTCCGCAGTAGTCTAGTGCTACTAATTATTGTAATCTAAAGAGCCTTTACTCCTCTACAAATCTCGGAGTTGCCAAAGAAATTGTATGTGTGTTCCAAATGCGGAGAATTGCCCTGTTTCCACGCATGTCGTTTTTCCTGCTTGTACAGTATTACTCGTGTAGCTACCTGGTCACCTACGGAATTATTATCCGTCGTGTTCAGTAATTGTAATTTCAACGAGCCCCGGAGTGACAAAAAAATGTAATGTTCCGAAAGCGGTGAAGCGGTGCAATTTAAGGATTTGAGTCTGTACCGCAAATGCTGGAGGCGGAGCGATCCAAAGTCGTCCTAATCCGGAATACGGAAAGTAGTCGGTATTGGAAAGAAGTAGAGGTAGTCTAGTATTTATTTTGATACACCTTTTCCCTTTCGATTCGCAACTATCGAAAGGTATACATTCCAAATCAATGAACACACATTTATGAACAAAGGAATCCATCGTTTTGGTATCAGCGAAAAGCTAATCAGATCCACGACTGGCCAGAACCCTACACCGGCGAGCCAGGCTCCAAACAAATCGCTTTTGATTTTTCTCGCCCAATTACCGAGGGTAAAATTGCCAGCTTGCATCAGACTGGTAGCAAAAAATATGCAGGTAAAGGAAGGACCAAAGAATATCTGCCCCATGGCAGCTTTCTGCAGAGTCGAAAACAGCGATGTTCCTACAAAAGGTGGCGTTAGTCGAAGTGACCCGAGGGTAATGATGTGCAAATGGAATGGAGCACACATCACGGAGCCTAAGACGTACCTGGAAAGAGGCGGAAAATATTCTCGTACCAAAAGTGAGCAGCTGGTCCGAAATACAATAGTCCTACCAAAGATGCACCCACAGTTCGCTTTTTATCCAACTTTTTGTTGTTGTCCGTCCCCTTTTCAATGTATTGAGCTAGCAGGTCCGACGCAACAAAAACAAACGAAGCTGTCATGCTTTTGGTCACAATCGGATTTCTTTCCAGGGCTTTGGAATAATGATGGGCTCCTGCCATGACAAAGGCAGCAATTGCTGACATTTGACTGTTTTTTGCGGACGTTGTAGAGCAGTCGTTGTCGTTAGAAATATCTTGATCTCCGCCCCGAATGGATATCAGGTTGTGATGGCTGGGGTCGCTGTAAATTCCGCTACAAGATAATGATCTGACACTTTGGGCTGTGAATGATAGGGATGTTCTTGCAGTGGCCAAGAGAAGGCAAATATATAAATGTATTCGTGGCGCCATTGGCTTTGCAATACGATAGTGCAATGCGTGATAGAGACGTGAGACGAGGAAATGTGAGGGATCACACAAATATTGATATGGACGACAGACCAACACTTCTTCGGATCTTCCGACAGGATAAGTCACATAACATAGCCTCAGTGAATTGTGGTCTTCACGGTTGCTCATATAGTTATATAATCGCAAGTGAAAGGGGTATCGTCATCGGCAGTTGAACCTTGTCGGAATCGGATGAATATTTGTAGTGGAGATCCTTGCCCAGGTCCTGATTGAGTTTTTCTTACCTCTTATTGTTGTCTTTCTGAATCTTCAGCAGCGGAGACTCTACGAGGAAGCAATTGCAAGTTATCGGATGGCTACAGTTGAAAAAGTGTAAAGTTGCACGAGTCTCGAGTGCTTGCCAAAATCGTTATTATTTGTTTGATCTATCGGTGGTTGTGTGATACTGGATGTTACAACGATCTTGCATTCCCGCGGGACTGGTTGGTCGTTATCTTTCTTTGGAGACGCACAGTATCTAATCCGCCACAGCAGATTCTGCAAGCATTTCGATGACGGTCTCTCTAGCTAGTGGAGTACGGTAGTAGTAGCCAAGCTTTATTTACTCCAGTAGACCCTACTGAGTACCTGTTAGCTAGTAGCTTGTTAGTGTGGATTGCAGATAAACAACCATTTTGCTGTAAACAATGCGCTAGATATCAGAAAGCGACTTGACCCGATCAGAAAGATTTGTGTAATCAGTTGGTCGAGAAGAAACGCATCCCTGTTGTATGGGCAGGTCAGCAAACTTAGTGTACTGCGTGTACTGCGCGTCTCACGCTTGACAAGAACAGGGCGATATTCTCAGCTGGTGCAGTGCGGGACATCTACGATCACAAGCAGGACAGGGTCGGGTGTTGTTGTAGCTGTGCCAGGTAGAGTCAAGCTCGGTTTTGAATTCCGCCGCGGTAGGGTTTGCCTGGTAAAGGTTCCGCATTGGCATATTCCGAGTTGCTAACGAGTTGAAATATTTAGCTCATTCTCTACTAGAGTACCCGTAATCTGTCAAGTGCCAATGTGCGTGTCTTTTGTCCAATCCGGCTTTGCTTCTCTGTTTTTTTTTAACATCCATGTTGTTTTGCTCATACAAATCTGTCAGTCTTAAAGGAAGAGAACACCTTTGCAGGCCGACTGAAAGGATCTGTTCCTTCTATTGACAATTGACGATTTATGTAACTAGCTAGACACTTTAAGAACAAGAAAAGCAGATAGATTGTGTGAGAGAGAATGACATCAACTACTTCCTCAAACAAACACGTTGGAATTCTGGCGTTGGAAGTCTATACGCCGTCAACGTACATTTCTCAATCCAAATTGGAGGAGCACTGCGGCGTACCTCCTGGAAAATTTACAGTGGGTTTGGGACAGGATGGTCTCGCGGTGTGTGGTGATGCAGAAGATGTCAACTCGCTATCGTTGACTGTGGTGCATGCCCTACTGGAAAAGTAAGTTGTTGGTTTTACCCTGGTTGGTTGTTGGGGTCGTGGGGTGTATCTGATTACTACTCACTCGTCTACTCACTTGTCCACCTACAACCTCACTTCAACAGATATGACATTGATCCCATGTCGGTTGGTCGACTGGAAGTAGGTACAGAATCCCTGGTGGACAAGTCCAAAAGTACCAAGACGGTTTTGATGGACTTGTTCAAAGGGAATACTGATGTCGAAGGTGCCACCATTGTAAACGCCTGCTATGGCGGTACCGCTGCTCTTTTGAATGCCTTTACATGGGTTGAGTCCGACGGCTGGGATGGTCGCTACGCCATCGTGGTGGCGGCGGATATTGCAGCCTATGCTCGCGGACCTGCCCGTCCAACTTGTGGAGCTGGTGCCGTGGCTGTTTTAGTGGGACGAGATGCGCCACTGTCGTTTAATCCCAAGGAACGTGCTACACATGCCTCGAACGTATGGGATTTCTACAAGCCAGACCATACGGTCGAATATCCTGTTGTGGACGGAGCTCTCTCGCAGACATGCTACTATCGTGCTCTGGAAGATGTCTACGAAAAACTGATCTGCAATTTCGCAAAGGCACGAGGAAATACTGGAGTCGCCACTCATTTCAATGCCGAGACACCTGACTACTGGGTCTTTCATGCACCATACAATAAGCTCGTTCAGAAATCGTTTGGTCGTCTCATATTTATGGATGCTCGTCGTCGTCACAGTGAAGGCGGGGAGAAGAAGGATGACACGGTTACACCTAGTCCTCTGGAGGAATGGTTGACATTACCAGCGGAGGACACCTACAGTGATAAAAATCTAGAAAAGGCGCTAAAGGCTCTGTCGGCAAAAACATTTGATCAACGATTTACAGACTCCAATGCTGCAAGCAAATTGATTGGTAATACATACACAGCAAGTGTCTTTGTTGGATTAGCTTCTTTGGTGGATCTTGCTGGGCGCAGAGGGGAATTGTCGGTTGGAAAAAATATTGGCCTCTTCTCCTACGGCTCAGGAGCTCTCGCTACCATGTACTGCCTTTCCGTGTGAGTCAACTCGTTTTAATTGTTCCGTAAATGCTTGACCAAAGTCACAATTACTCAATCATTTTCCTTTTAATGCCCTGTTCTGTCAACCGCAGACGAACGCCGGGTCAATCGAAATTTACTGTAGAGAGCATGGCACAAACCATGAAATTGACGGAACGACTGAATGCCCGTGAAGAAGTGCATCCAGGAGAGCTGGATTTGGCCCTGGAAACACGTGCTCGGATGCACCGTGCTGGTGCTCCTTACTCGCCAGTTTATCCTACCACCGGTCGGCTCTTTCCGGGTACATACTACCTGAACTCAATTGACAAACGTTTCCGACGCACATACTCGAGAATTCCTCTCGACTCTACCATGGATAAGCCAGGCTCTTCGTTGGCTCCTCCCATTGTCCTCCGCCTGGCCAAGCTAGACACTGTTTCTGAGCCGGTGACTGGAAAACTTGCTGTCATGAATGCCGTCGAAACGGGGGCCGATAGAGTTACTGAAGCTCGTAGACGAATTGCGTGTGTCATTACAGGAACTTCAGCTGGTCTTCCTGGCGGAGATGAAGTATTTCAGGATGACAATCTGGATCGATTGGTCCAAGGGAACCAATGTATTAAGCCTGTGAGCCAGAAAATGCGAAAGGAAATGCTTGATAAAAACGTTGTGCAGCTTATCAAACATCCCAACAACACCATCGAGCGCAGGCCTGTAAATTCAGACAAGGAAGTGGTTAAGCTTGCTGCTCAGCTGGGTTCGCTCTCGCTTTCGAAATCCTATGGTGTTGCGAAAGGATTGGCTGATACCATGGATGTGGCTGCACAGGTGGCAGTTGCTGCTGGTCTCGAAGCTCTCAAGTCTGCTGGTTTGGTGAGCGGAAAGTCCAACGATCCACAGGAATGGATGCTTCCGGAACAATACCGCGACACGACGGGTGTCGTCTATGCATCGAGCTTCCCTGCCATGGATGCAGCCGTTGGAGAAGTCATGCGGTTCCTCCAGTCTCAGACTATCGGAGCCGCTGATACTATGAGGTTGATCTCGTCTCTTCGCGATCGTCTTGTCAAGGCTTCCCCAGACTCAAAGCTCTCTGATGAAGACGAAAAGGCGTTTGCTGGGCTCCTGACGCGAGCAGGTGCAATGGACGATGCACATGGTAGAGCACCTGAATACGAATTTGATCGTAAATTTTTGTTCCGTTGCTTAGTGCTCGGTAATGCCCAATTGGCTCAACTGGTGCGTTTGCGATTTATAGTTGAGTGAAAATATGTTATGATTTCTCTATGCTAATTTTTTTGGTTTTTTCGATTAAAATCGACAGGCTGGATGCCGTGGACCCAACACCCAAACAAACGCAGCCTGTGCAGGTTCGACTCAGGCCATTGGAATGGCTCAAGATATGCTCATTTCTGGACGCGCAGATCGTGTTGTTGTTGTGGCCGGCGACAATGCTTCAGGTGATACTTTGTTGCCTTGGCTAGGATCTGGTTTCCGGGCGTTAGGTGCAGCAACTACAGCTGGTGCCGTCGAAGATGCCGCACTTCCATTCGACAAGAGGCGATCTGGCATGCTACTTGGTGCGGGCGGAATTGGTATGGTTTTGGAGACCGAGGCCAGTTCAATTGAACGCCTGAAGTATTCCTTGAATCCTTTTGAGGTACGAGCGCGACTATTGGCGACGCAGTACTCGAACTCAGCTTTTCATGGTGCTGCCTTAGACAGATACCATATCGGGTCTGAACTGATTCGATTCTTGGACGATGTTGAACTGATCCACGGCATTGGCAAGGCTGAGATTGCCGCTCATGGAGTCTACTTTTCGCATGAAACATGCACGCATGCATCATCAGCCTCGAGTTGTGCCGGAAATGAAGTTGCGGCCTTGAGACACGCCTTTGGACCTTTGTTGGACAAGCTTTTGATTCTGAATACCAAGGGATTTACTGGTCACCCAATGGGTGTTAGTTTTGAGGATGTGGCAGCTGTGGAAGTCCTTTTGAAGCAGACAGTTCCCGCGGTGCCCAATTATCAAGAGAAGGATGATTACCTCGGGGATTTGAATATTTCGAAAGGTGGAAAATATGCATGCCGCTATGCTTTAAGATTTGCTGCAGGATTTGGAAGTCAAGTTGCTTTCGCGTTGTACGCAACTGCTCAGGAGTAATAGTGTCAGACTCGAAGTGGTGTGTTCTTTGTTCCTGTGAAATGGATGCGCAGTCATTGTCTACTTAGTCGCTAATTATCTGTGAAAGGAAAAATCATACATTGGCTATCCTTCTTTTTATTGTCATTTATTTGTCTAGCAGTCATATACTTCTAGTAAATTCGTTCACAAATCGCCAATAATCTCCATCAATCAAGTCCTTTATTGCTACCTCTGTATTGTAGCCTGTAGAGGTATTATCAAGCTCGACGTGGCCTCATCCGTCTGTTTCTGATTCGGTATGGCATCAAAAGCGATAAAAGATATCATGTATATTGGATCTTTCGGAAAACTGACTAGCTCTTCAAGTCAAGGGCGTCCATAATGGTTTCCAGTGCTTTTTTAGCCAGTAGCACTTGCTTCTGGCTCTCGTTCAAGTACTTCAACACTTCATCTTTACCCCCGCCGGGATTGTACTCCCCAAATTGAGAAATGAATGCCATACTGTTCGACATATTCATGGCAGAATTCCAATCTTCAATGGCCTCAAACAAGGCTTCCTGCTTGTCGGGATCAAGGTCCATAAATTTAACCTTGTTGAAAATCTTTTCAACTTGAAACAAGGGATCGGTAGTGAATCTTAAACCTTCACACCAGAAAAAAATCAGATATATCAAAAAGAAAAGAGTCAGGTGTTTGCAATAACAATCTTGCTGGTCTTCTTTTCATAAAAAAAAAACTTCCAAAGTCATGTACTCTACAGCTCTAACTCACCAAGGTAGCGTCGCACAGGCTCGGCATCTCGTTTGCACTCTCCGCCATTGTCCCTGCACGTTGTTGTCTCTTCCTCCCAGTGATCCAGCAGATAAACAATACCTTCGTAGCCCTTTTTGATTCGGTCGAGTTCTTCTTGCGTTGGTGCAGTGGTACCAGCAGCCACAGCAGCGTTCGAGTTGCACAGGACGGTACCAACGCCCAAAGCAGCTCCAACCGCAGAGCCAAAGGCAACTCGACGTGACTGGCAACCAGTGTTAATCGAGTAGGAAGCGGTCAGGCCGCAAAAATTCAGGAAAAGAATAATTCTCGTCAAGATCATGGTAGGGTGATGTGTAGCGCAGAGTTCTATGCAAACAATTCACAAGTTCTGGAATAGAACGCTTGGCAATTCAGCAACAAATACGAAGGTAGTCTGGGTCAGTCTGAAATAATTTCCAGAAAAAAGGTATCCATACTACAACACCGCGTCAGTGATTTTTTTGTTGGATTCTTTTGAGTTACTAGAGTAAAAGACAAACCCGTAAAAAGAATATTGTTTTTTATCAGAGGCTCGCAACAGGAACTGCGTACAAAAAATAATACTAAACTTTAAACTAGCTAGACTACCAGTAGACTACTCCGGAGTATTTGACGATGTCGTCTTAAAACATGCTCAATGTCGAAGCAGCAAGGAATCGCTAAACTATAACAAGACCAGTCTGGTAAGAAAATGATTGAAGATCGTTGATACCGAATCTTTCAAACTCCCAAAACGCAACCAGGCCCATCTCTCTAATACTAGCTGTCCAACTTTTCCGTCCAATCGTACTTCTTCCATTTTTCCAAAAACTCGAGAATGTATTGTCGTTCTTGCTCTGGGGTAAACTTTTGCTTCTTTTTAAAACGCAAAGGATCCAATCCTGCCATGCCCGCAATGGTATCGGCGGCAAAATCCTGAGGAAAGCTCGAGGATTCAATAATTTGAGCGTAGCCCTGATTAGGAGCATCCCATTCAATGTAAAAGTAGGGAAATCCCTTGGGCACGGTCCGTCGAATTCCCTTCTCCTTGGTGCTCAGCAGTTTGTTGTGGGTTCCAAATTCGTCAGCCTGCTCCGTCAGCGTCGATTTGAAGTAGAGCTCCGAATCACGCCAGAGCTTCCGTTTGATGGGAATGACTTCCATCTTGGACTGCCAGAATGTATTCGTTGGTAGCACGGTCTCGCTAAAGAGTACACCTTGATTATATTCTTTCTCAAACAAATTTCGAAGAGAGGTTTCGAACCGCGTAATTTCATCCCAAACTTCATCTTCGCACGCAACCAAAGACTCGGAATGTTTGATGGGCACAATGTAAAGATGACGGCCTGCCGTGAGCGATAAATTGAGAGGAGCCATGACCAAGGACACATAATTTCCCAGGCTGATCAATCGGTGCTTGGCAAATTGACTCGATTCCAGCCACCACCAGCACCTGGACGTGATCCGATCCTGTTTGTCGTGCAACGATATATCTCGAGAAATGGCACGACGTTGTTCTTTTTCATCGGCTTCTTCTTGCTTTTTAGCGCTTTTGACTTTCTTTGATTCTGAAGGCATCATCATGCTGTGCATTCGTATTTCTTCTTCGTCCGAATCGGCTCCAGACTTGGCCTTTTGTTTTCGCTTTTTGCCCAATCGCATTACGTTGCGTGCCATTTCCTCGTCCACCGACATGCCTGCCGTAGCACGAGATGGTCCACTTTCTCCTGTGATCATTCGCTCTGCTTTGCTGATTGTATTGGTCATACCCACGACTACAGAATTCGTAGTCGTAGCAGCAGCAGCAGCAGCAGCAGAACTCGATGTTGGCGCCCCTTGGATGCGTCCAGTCCGTTCCAAGGCACGATGCGCCAAGTCTCCCGATGTGGATTTTGGATTATTCACGTCATTCGAAATATCACCAGCTGTCCCACCAGAGGCAAAGCTACGACGCAACTGCTCGGCTACGGATAAATTGGATCCAAAAGAGGACGAGGCACTTGTTAAAGTGCTATTACTAGGAAGGGATTTTGCCGTGGCGGCATCCTTCTGAGTTGACTTCTTCTTTGCTCTTCCTTTCTTAATTCCTGATAACATGGTTACTGCACTTTTGTTTGACTACAACGCTTCTCAATCAACAGTGGTCGGTATGAGTAGTAAAACAGACGGCACGATCGATAAAATCATTGTCACACGATCAGTTGGGCTGAGAGGTTAACGACAAATCAACAAGGACTAGAGTCTAGTAGACGAGCAAGAAAACAATAATTGCTTAAAAAAGTGTTTAGCAAGGTGTCGATAACCATATTATAGAGTTAGGGTTTCAGAGCAGCTTGATTCTTCCAAACAGCCCAAAGAGGCAACTACTACGGTAAAGAAAGTGCAGGCAAGTTCAAAGAAGTCTCCTGTTAGACTACCTACTATTGAATGCTCAGTACAGTACGTAATTATTGTTCCCCTCCCGAATCCACTAAAAAAAATTCAATCAACTCCGGCTACGCAAGCCGCGGCGGCTGCCTGCACGAGGGGGCGGTGAACTTGCCTTCACGACACTGCGTTTTACATTTTTCTTACCGCCAGCCCGGTTAGAATTACCCAAGGGTTTCTTTTTGTAGAAAACCTCATCCTCATCTTCCTCGAAGTCAAACGAACTCTTGCGCCGCTTGTCTCCACGTGGTTTCGATGATGGTGACCGTCCAACTTTGATTGGAGCGGGCAAAGCAGCTAGCGTCTTTTTCTTGTTGGGCCGGACCACTTCGGCAGACTCTTGAGTAAAAGGTTGATCGGAATCGTCATCGCTACTGCGATTGGATTCTTCGTCTGGAATCGTTTCGTTGGTAGATGCAGACAAAATTGGCGCATCTGGGGATTGGAAGAGCTTCTTTTTCTGTTGTTTTTTGCTAGACACGTCCAAGCCTTTGCCCTTCTTGGAGGAAAACGTGCTCACGGGAGTTTCTCCGGGTGTAAGCGTCTTTGCTTCGGATTCGGAAGTGTTTGGCGCCTGCTCTTGCTTCGCTTCAGCCTTTGGAGTGCTCGACGATTTCACGACGGGGGAAAGTCCGGGCGACGACAATATCGAAACGCCGGGAGAAAACATTGGACTTTGCAGTGGACTGCCAGCATTGCCGTCTTCCTCGGTAGAAAACTGGACGTTCGAAGGACGCTTGGATTGCCCACTTCGTGAACGTTTCACGCGTACCATCCCATCATTTTCCTTTCCAAGAGGGGAAGACTCATTCATGATTGGATCGCTGGTGCGGCGTCCCACTTCTTTGCTCTTCAATGCAAACAGCGCGGATGGGATTCTGACAGAGCCAGGATACTCCGATAAATTCACGTCTTTCTTGACGAAACTTAAGAGAATCTGTCTAGCCACGGAGCATATACTTTGCAGTCTGACTTCCGGCAAGTAAATATCGTTGTTCTTCGCGTCGTGAGAAGCCATCGAGTCTTCTGCTTCCTCTCGATTTTCTCGCGACTCGATGGACAGGCCAAGCGACCCAACAGATGATATTATGGACACTTCGTCGGCAGATGTATCCACAGGAGAACTACCGGCAAGGCTTTGAGTCATGGATAAGAGAAACGAAATGTTGTCGGCTCCATCACCCAGACTATGGACGAGAGGTTCGAACAACCACCGAATACGTTTTTTCAGCATAATCTTCCGACGAGCTTCGTCGCTGGCTGCTTTCGATGAGTCTTCACTGGTGCGCTGTTTTCGTCCTATAGACTTTCGCTGTTCATCGTTCTCCAGTTCGGTTACAGAGGTCTCTCGCCGAAAGCAAAGTAGGTGGAAAGCATACGGCACAATGTACTCGGGCATCAACATTCTCGTGATAACCTCTTCTTGCACTTCCTCCGTGCCGCGACCATCCACAACACGACATTGGGACAGTGCACGATCATATGTACTGCGCAAATTGACGATGCACTTTTGTGCTGCCGTCTTCGCATGTAAAGAAGTTGAACCCACTTTGGCGGCATTACCATTCCAACGACCGTCACCATCGGCACAAAACACAACAAAGGCTACAAAACGAAGAGGTGGTGCAGACTTGTGGCCACCCTCGGGTGACTTATAGACCCCTTCCCCAGTGATAAAGTCGACAATTTCGTCTATGACAGCTTGGCGCACTACTCGCTCTTCGTCTAGGAAAATGCTGCCAAGCGTATGCCACATTTCAAACGTCAAGAAGTTCTTTTCGATTTTCTGCCCTTTTATTTCGAGACGATTGTCGCAAAGGCGCAAAAGCTGGATGGCCGCGCACTGTCGGATAGCGGCTCTATCTTGTCGTGCACGGCACTCTCTGCGGTCACGATTTGACGGAGGGATACCCTGGTCACGAATGATTTGAACGAGGACACCAAAGAGAGCTTTGATGCGATTAGTAGAGGGTAGGGCAATATGATTCCCATCGGCAATCGATTCCTCGGACGATTGCGATGATAGTACAGGTTTCTTGGATGCAAAAATGGTTGACCGGATGTAGCTCACAAGGAATTCAATCGCAGCGCAAATGACACGAGTCGCCAAGGAGAGCTCGTTATTCTCCAATAGGTACTTTTCTTCCGCGGGACTGCGGTGTTGCAACTTTGAGACACTGGTGCTACGTTTTGTCTTCTTGGCTGGGGTCTTGTGATCTTCAACCTCGGCATCAAAATCACTATCCAAGTCACTGCCACCCGTTTGAGATCTTGCCAAGCGCCCCAATAAAATAGTCTCCATCGCAAACTTCACGGCGCTTTCTCCTCGGCCAGTATTGCTGAATGAATGAGGGGCAAGACTCGCCAGCGCCGACAGAGCTGACAAAATACTAACGAGACGACCACCAGACTTGGGCGAGCCTGAGTCGAATACCATCTTCGAGGGAGACGTCAGGTCTTTCAAGAGCGCTGAAATTTTCTCGTTCGATGTTGTTCTGGTCCCACCCTGGTCACGAGTGTACATTGTCACGAGTGATTCAACTGCATCGCGGGCCTGACGCGGGGTGCCGTCTTTTGTGCAGACCTGTAGCAACTCCTTGCAGAGCCGTTTCTCGTTGTTGCTCGCAAGCTTTTCCTGGGGCTTCGGGAAGTTAGAAACAACAAACTAAATGCGTGAGATACACAGTCGAAGTGAACTCTGTAGCAAACGGTAACATAGCAAAAAAGTGACGTACGGCGGTTTGGTCAATCATTTGCTTTCTCCGGGTCGCAGCTGACATCATGGAGCTTAATGCGGTTGCGAGACCACTCTGCTCAATTTGTTCTTTCACTTCGCCTTTACGCGGGGTCTTTGCAAAGTCATGACAAGCCGAAAACATTTCCTGAATGTATTGAAACGATCCCTCGTCTTCACAAAGCGAGGGAAATGCACCGACGGCAATTTTGGCACACGAAAGTAGCGCAACACAGGATGGAATTTTCTTTTCGTCAAAACATTTTTTCGCCAACGAAATGCAGCTTTGGACGACATCAAAATTGATAAAATCACCCATGATACAACGATTCACCAAAATAGTGACCCAATCCTTGACTGGATCCCCCAGAGACTTGGTCTTCTTCGGCAGTTCTTCAAGGGCCCGCTTGCGAGTAGCATTGCCATGTTTCGGATCCGAAATACTGGCCAGCAAGCGAAAAATTTGTTTGTCGCGTGCTGAATGTAATTTGTCGAGAATGCTCGCCGCTGCGGATGCCTTTGCAGGTGGAATGAACGTAAGCAATCTTTGCAATTGCTTTTTGGCTTTGATGTCAGCTGCAAGAGCCTCTTCGCTTCCTGTTGTTTCCAGAAAAAGTTAAAGATATGTTAGCAAGTACGAACGCAAATCTTCACAAAGCAAAGAACTAGTACAGTACATACCTTGTGGGTAGTCGCGACTCTTGCTGCGAGCGTCGATGTAACTACTCAATCCATTTTGGACGGCAGCTCGTGTCCGCAGGAACATGACCATCAGCTGAAAGGCACGCGTCCCACCAGTTTCTTCCCATGCACTCTGGCCAGGCATTCGCAAGGAGTCCATGATCACAGCCAGTCCAACGGCCCGTGCTCCTGGAGTTAAATTCTTGTCTTTCTTTTTAGAGATTGACGAGCCCAACAGAAGCGTATCTATTATGAGCAGGGCACGAGGGAGAGAGGTGCGCACTGTCATGGACTCAAAGACAGTCGTTGGGATCCATTCGTAGAGGTCCTTGGTCAGACTGTCAACTTTGCCCTTCTTGAAAAAGACGTCCGTGCGACTGCACTTTTCAGTTAAAAGTTGCGAAAGCATTTCCACGTCGTAGTCTTCACCAGCAGATTGGATGCCCTGAAGGGCATCAAACATGTAATATTTGTAATAAATCTGTGAAATCGCTGTCAAGGCTGCGATTCGCTCTTCGGCATTCTTGGACATGACCCGAAGTCCCATAGCATCCATGATTTCCTTGGGGACTGGTTTCTCCTTCATGTTCATAAACGCAAAATCGGAAACCTCGCGAACAACTGCCATTCGCACATTGTCGTCAGGGTCGGAGAGCATGATTGTCAGAGCACGGTGCGTATCAGAGACGACCTCCGGGCAAGGTGCTTCTTGCAAAATGGAACAGAGGCTGGTTACCATGGTCAATCGAATTTTCTTTTCTTTGTCGGTACAACGCTTGAGCCAATTCTTAAAGCACGGTCCAAATTTCTTGGCTAATTTCGAGCTCTTGAAGTAGAAAAGTTTGCCCAACAACTTGACCGTCTGGTGTCGTTTGGAGGTTTCCTCGCTCAACAGTTTTGCCGACACCGTACCAATGACTGTGGTGAGATAGGAGTCGGCGTGTTTTCCCAATTCGTAAACAATGTCCCAGACACTAACAACTCCCGCTTGCTGCTGCTCTCCGATTCCATCGCAGTCTTCTTCGTCGGCAATGATGGAACTGCGTTGGACAATATGAGGTTCTCCATTGATGAGACCGTTGAGTAAATTCGAAACGGGCGTCGACAGAGACGCATTGTGCTTACGAACAATTTGAGCTGCCACAACAAAGGCGGGATTGGTATGCTCCATTTGCATGGGAACGGCGAGTGTGCCTTTGCGTTTGCGGCCGCTTCCAGTGGTAGATTCTGCTGGTGGCTGAAGTGCTGCCGGATTGGTGGTATAAACCTTTGGTTGTCCGATACACATGAGAATTTCTTCCACCAGTGGCAGGGGGACTGAAATGCCACTACCAATCTGGTATTCTCCCAGACATCCCGAAATGACCTTTTGAGTAAATTCCATAACTTCGTTTGGATGCTGTACCCGAAGCGACTGCAGCAGGGTACGAAACAATTCGCACAAGAGTTCCAAGGGACTGTCCGACTCGGATTGTGCGGGAGAAACTTCGTTCTCACCACCGTCAGCATCGTCGAGGACATTCTCTCCAAAGTCTTTGGCGAGGTCCACCAATACAACACCAATGTTGACTTCGGCAAGAAGCTGAAGGATACGAAGGTAATTACTGTAATGTGGTTGTCTGGGATTGGTAGTGTGTGCGAAATTCGCCATTTGTCGAATGGTTTGTTGAAATATGTAGCATACTTCTGTATCGTTCCAAGGTGCTTCTGGTGCATACTGGTTTGGATATTATAAAGAATAACGTGAAAAGGTGAATTGATACAGTATTACGTTGTATTTTCGCCGTCCAAGGTTAGGTAACTTTCGTATATCTTCCAGATACAGATACCAGATACCTATCACACCGTCACACCTAAACACACGAACGACAATGCATCACCGACCGAACACTGAAATTGCACGTAGTTGAATTACTTACAATGGCAAAAAGTTCCATGCAACAAAGGACGGCATACAATCGTACTTCCTTATCCTTGTGTCCTAAGTAATCATCAACGAGTGAGGATGCCATGGCAGCCAAACCAGGATATTCTATCGCATCTGGTTCGACATTGGAATCCTCGTGAAGGATTTTGGAAACGGTTCGTAGGCGACGGATCAAATCTTTCTGGTATTGACATAAATGTAAGCAAGTATAACAAGTGTGCGTACAAACAAAGAGAAACAGAGAGGGAATGGAGTAACAACATGACAAAACACGTGTCAGGTTAAACAGCATAAACAATTTAAATTATTTTACAAAGAGTGCAATCACCAACAAAACACAAGGTAAACGTACCCGACCCGAATGCTTCTCCAAGTATTGAGCTGATAAGATTTGTCGGGGACTGGGCGAAGATGATGATGTTGTATCTGCGGATGATTCGGCCATCATGTCTAGATTTTTCACCCACCGTTTTTTTTTCTCTCTCTCGTCCTTGGGAGTTCTTTGTGATAACAAAAGGGGCTGTGTGTGATGCCTCTTGGGTTTTTTTTTACAGCTCGCGTGGTTGGTTGATATATCTATCGATGCTGTATGATACGACACGACAGGTACAATCGATTCGTTGTTCGGTGATGCTGTGGTGGTTTGTTTATTTATCTATCTTTCTTTCTCGTGCTTTCGACGCGGTGCTGTGGAAGTTTGCCGTTGTTTTGAGAGAGGAATATATTATTTGCCACCACTACGAGTCAAGCTTGCCTTTTTGCCTGCACTGCAATGATTTCCGAGCCGGCAGGCTACACTCCTGAATCGAGCGGGAAACATCTTTCATTAGCGATTGAGTTACTCAGTATCAGAAGTCTCTTAATAAAACGAGCGAATTCGTATTTGAATTGCTGCTCACCTGCCCCAACCAACAAAGCCCCCAACATACATTCGATCAAAAATCACCAGTCAAAAATCAGACATTAAAAAAGCCGAACGACTACTAGTACTAGAGTAGTAGATCTACTATTCTGCTTGAGAGTTGACCTACTCTAGTACTCAATAATTATTACATTGCATCACGTTATTCCCACAACCACACACACCAAATCCACATAGCATTGCAAGGATGACGCTACAACGGAGGATATCAACACTGATATGGATGCTTTACCTCCATTCTTTCTTTCACCAAGGTGTAAACTCGTTTGCTCCTCAAATTAGAATATCCCAGAGAATAACATCCTGCCATCCATCTGTACCACCATTTGTACCACTACGAGTAGTAGAAAATCCCAGCAGCAATGGCAATGAACAAGAAGAAAACGAAAAACTGCCGAAACTGCCAATGTTGACACAGGTAGATGTCGTGTATGGATCCAGAACCTCTCTTTTATATGACGCTGAAAGCGAACGGTTTTTACCACAATCGCAGATCCGTGACGAACTATCGACAATAACGGTTCCACTCATGTTCAGACCCCTGGCCAATACTCCTCCCATCAGGGCCTGTCGCAACCTGGTGGCCTACAATATAAAACCGTACTTATCGGCTGCCTTTTTACCGGAAGGTGTGACTCCCGCTTATTACCAGTACGCCCGGTGGCGCGTCTACCAGAGACTCATCAATGCGAATCTGCAAGTATTTGGCACATCTGCCCTATTAATGGCGTTGGGTATTAAAACCAAATCCCTCGCCCTGAGTGCTGCATTGAACTGGGTCCTCAAGGATGCTCTGGGAAAAATTACCCGCATGGTCTGGGCATCCAAAATGGGAGGAAAGTTCGATTCCGATGCCAAGCGATGGCGATTCCGTGCAGCCATCATGTACGCGGCCGGTAATGGCATGGAAATTATGACGTACTGCTTTCCACACTTGTTCTTGTTAACGGCAACCTTGGCCAATTGTTGCAAGCAAATGAGTATGCTGACCTGCTCCAGTACCCGAACCGCGCTGTACAATTCCTTTCGCGATGGTACTAGAGAGAATATTGGAGATATCACGGCCAAGGGGGAAGCATCCATTGCCGTGGTAGATTTGATCGGGATCGGAACAGGTGTCACGGCCAGTCGGATACTCGGAACTTCTGTGGGGACGATTCTGACGATGTATTTTGTGTTGCAATCCATGGAAGTATTTTGCATTTATCGCATGATGAGAACGGTTCAGTTTCGCGTCCTCAATTTTGAGCGATTGGTGCAAGCATTACGGGATTTCCTAGGGTCAGCGGATGCAGCAGTGCTGGCGGCAAGTGATACGAATCAGACTATCAATGGGATTCACACAACAACATCAAAAGTCACCACCATTATTAAAACACCTGAGGAAATGGCTGACCGAGAAAAGATAATGCAGCCACCCGACCATTTGTCGCGTAGAGAGATTGCTTTTGGATCACTGGGTCGTGCTCGATTGAATCCGGGTGAGCTGTCGCAGTTGCTGGAAATCTTTTCGAAGGAAAAATTTATCCTCGTTGTGGGGAAGAACCGCAAAATCCCCAAAAAATACTTGTTGAGGAGGCTGCAGCACGCCAGCATGGACCCAGCAGAAAAGATTCAAGAAAATTGTCATATTGTACTGCACGCCGAAGCCACTAATGCCCATATTGTGAAGAGCACGTTGGCATTGATGATGTTGCGCCAAAAGCTTGCGCAAAGTGAGTTAACCAGCTCGCCAGATACTGTCCGAAGCAGCGATTGTATGGATCTGATCCGCGAGGCATGCCAGGATGCCGATCGGCTGTTTCCCCGTCTGCTTCGCAAACTTGCAGACAAGGGTTGGACGAGTCCAGCTCGATTCATGTTTGGACGTGTTACCATGAGGGCAGAATGGCCATTGAAACAAAGGCACAAAGTTTTTACTAGTAGTATATGACAATAACTCGTACCCAGAGATAGCAAAGGTCTATTTCGCAAACGAACCTCTTTTATTCCACTACATATTATTGAGTCTACTGAATGGCAAATTGTCCTTGTAGGATGCCCAATTTCTCAGACGATGTCGATTGCGACCCACTACCAAAGGCACGCTGAACAATAGGAACGGCTGAAATGGCCAGAGCTGTAATATCCGGCAGCAGAGCCCACGGCAAGGATCCCATTCCCGTTTTTCGGAGGGCACAAATTTCAGGTTCTTGCTTGTCGCTTCCAGCAGCTACAGCTACGTGAACCTGACAAAAAGAGCATGATTCTTCTTCCAGTGTCGCATCCAACAAGAGAAGAAAGGTATTACTTTTGAAATCTGAGGATGGTCGTTGACAGACTGTGACTGTCACCACAACAGGTGATTTGTCCAATCCTATCGGAGGCGTCGCTTTTCGAATGTCCGAGTCCACCAACAAATCTGCCGAAGTCGATCCCGTGGGTTGCTTTCCACCATTATCGGCAGTGGAAGAAGACGATGGCTGAATGCTTGGCAGCAAGGTATGCTCCAAGGCAGCTCTCATGCAATGGGCACACGCATCCATCAACGTCCCAGCAGTTCCCGACAGAATTTCGATATCGATATAAATCTGGTACGCATAATGATGTGGCACGATGCACAAGGCTTCTAGATCTAACAAATGGTCGGCCAACAGTTCTTCCAGAATGGCTTGGACGTAATTTCGTTCGTCTTGACTTTGCCGTCTGGACGTCATGGCGGCACCACCCAAGCTGTCCTCCACGTGAATGTGAACGGTTCCTTGCGACGGGTGCTTCACCGACGGATGTCCCAATTCTGCCTTGACACTGCACAATATATGAGTGGCGGCTGCTCCCGAACTTGACAAAAAGAGACGCGCACTGCCATTCGACAGAATCAATGGAGGATATCGTTCCTCTGGCGATGATGATGATGATGATGATTCGGTTGTGCTTGTGACGATGGTATAGGGACGGATTTCTTGCGTCGTTCGTCCGTCATTTCGACAGTCATCCGCACATCCATCAAGGATATATTGTCGTTCGGAAGGACTCAGTTGAGTCGACAAGTTGGAAGCCATGGTTGTTTTTGGAGGTATACACTATTATTGGTGTTGTTTGTTGTTAAAGCCAACAACAGAGTACCATGGTACAGTACTTTTTTCTCGAAAATGGTTGGAGCTTCATTCGTGGTCGTGACTGAATTGCGCGACTGCGCGCGTTAGGATAAACGATACTACTCGTCCTGCCTAATAACAACATCAAAATACTCTAGTATGATTACTGAAGTTCTACTCTGTAAAATGTAAAATAGTAATAGTGTAGGTCTTTCATTGTTTTTATGTATTTTGTCAGAGTTAATGGCAACAGTATCAACAACATACAGAACTTAATTAAAAATGATGGAGTGGGATTTTCCAGATCTACCCGTAGATACAGGCACTGTAGATACAGGCACTGGTAACACCAACAGCTCTCGCAAGAGATCTCGATCAGATACCCCAACGCCAAAATCCAATCCCAACGACAATACCCCGGAGGAACTTCCCTCTCTTGGCAGCAGCAGCCATCCATCCACCGCCAGTCAAGCCTTGGCCAATAAACTACGAAGTAGGGCTCAACGAAATGAAGCCCTCAACGAATTGTTGCAGACCTCCGCGGTGAACTATGTTCTCGATGGTGATGTTGTTTTGGAAGCCTTGGTAGATGTAGTCTTGGACTGTTTGCACTGGGACGATGACGATGACGACTTGTCGGGAGGAGACGCGACTAGTAGTACTCGACCAGCTGCCGTCTTTGATCCCTACCAGGCGTGGCTGACGCAACCCACATCAGAGGCCCAGAATTGGGCTCAACACTGTCGACAATATTTTGCCAATGCTCGTTCCAGCAACAACAACAAAAACATGATGGTAGATTTCGAACATATCAAAGTGGTCGAAGCAGTCGTAACCATTTTTAGAAATTTGTCCTTTGTCGCGGCCAACGTTCGTCTCTTGGCATATTCGCCGGAAGTCCTTGCCATTTTGGTAGGGTCTTTGTACGAAGGAAGCTTCGCGAGCAGTCCGGCCAATCAGGAAGACTCGGGATCTTCCTCCACTTCCGGGAGTATGTTGGCGTATCCTGCCATGCATGCTCTGGTCAATATTGCCCCCCATCTAGATGTGACGGGTCAGAAAATGTTTTGCGACAAACTGTTTTTTGCTCGTAAAAACGACGACGCACCGTTGGTGCCGAATCCAACGTCCTTTGGACAAGCGGCTGACAATACTTGGGGCTTTGTAGGACTGTGGTTGGCCAAACGATTGGATGTTAAGGAAGATGTCATGACGGACATTCCCAAATCCTTTTTATTGGATCTGACGAACGCTACGGACTTTCTCGTGCAGGTCTGGTCTATTTTTCCTGCGTTGGCCTTTGTCCTGGAGGATCCGAAAGCACCACGAAATCTTGTCATCATGGCCATTGATTTGGTGCAAGAATTTGTGCAACATGCTCGTCTCAGCAGCAATTCCGACGATCTTGACAATGATCTCGCCAATGCCCGTGCTATTTTAATTAATATCCCGGATTCTGTATTGCTCGGGATTATGGATTTGCTGTACATTCCTCGACTCGGTCCAGACAGTTTGAGCTACGATGATCCCTGTACTTCCATAGTGACACGCGTCAATTATCTCAAATTGATTTCGCCTTACGAACAGACAGTCGATACTGATTTGCGCGATCGATCCTTGGATATCTTGGTAGCACTATTGGAATTGGATTCACCCCGCATGGCCGTTCGAGTTGGTGTCGATGACAGGGGACGGGTGAGGACACGATTCTGGGACGCCTTGATTCCCATTCTGGCCGGAAAATGTGGTCGCAATGATTCGGCCATGCTGGCGAGTCAAGTGCTCAAGGAATTGGCATTGGCGAAAGAAGAAAACAAGATTGGATTGGCCTATGTGCAAGGACGGCTCATGGAAATGGCGTCAACTGATCCGCGTGCTTCTCAACTGATATTTGCACATTTGTATCCCAAAGCTAAGGAGGGTGGAAGGTCTACTGATGACGAAGAGGTGGAAGGTGAAGAGGCGGTACAAGAAAGGATTGATCAAATATAGTATAATAAATCATTATTATGGGATTCCTATCTGTGTATTTTTGACGTTCACGGCTTCTAGAATATAATATTATATTAATATTATAGCTGACATAACATGCCAGCCCAAAAATTGCAGCTTGTTTTTACGAATGCAGCAAATCCCAGCAGCTTCAAAAGTTTTAATGAATTTTCTTCTTCTCTTCCTTGACTTCTCGTCTTACGTACAGCAGCCACGCTGCTAAGACGACTGCTTGGAAAGCGAAAAGACCAACCAAAAGTGATTGAACATAATCCATTCTGTATGACCGGTGATTGGTGATGAATGACGAGAAGATTCAATCCTGAAAAAGACAGCGGAGATGTATTTACTTTGTTCTTGTTGTTACGGTGAAAGACAGTTTTTGATTTTTCAAGTTAGTGTGTCGTCAGACGAAAGCAAGCGATTAACTATTGTAAGCTTTTATTTAAAGTAGTTTGTGCTCAAGAGTCTCAAGACAGAGAAAATAAAAATACTACTCTAAATTCTAAAGATAACAACGAGAAAAAATAATGAAAGGACAAGGCTGGCGTCGGAATAGATTTGGGATGTGTGGGATGTACTACAATAGGTCGCCCGGGTGGTTTGTTCCTTTCTGCACGAAAATTATGACCTTTTTTGCTCGTTCGTTCCTCGATCAGATTTGCACCTTTTCTCCAAAACCAGCATGGCAACAGGCGACAACAACAGTACGGTACTACTCAGTATTTTTTGTACGACTGAGCGACCACGAAAACATGGAACCACAAAAAGCAATAATAGGAGATAGGAGATAGGAGCATCAACAAAGCAGCAAACTCGTTCACACTCAAGGCATACCCTGACTCGACCAGATAGAACGAAGCAAGAAGGTGAAATGGTGCTCTCAAAACGGAGATATCGTATGACGACAGCACTGCTACAGCCACTGCTGCTTCTACTATTATTTTGTTTCCTCTTCGAGACTCATTTTATGGTAGAAGCCAAGACGATGATTTTGAATGGCACTGCTGCAACAACCGTCAGCAGCAATGAAAAATACCAGCATCAAATTGTACTGTTGAATCGAACAGGTAACGATGAAGACCTAGACGAAGTCTTGATTTTCCGTTGGGATGAGCCAACGAATGGCGTTGTTAATATGGCACTTGAGCATACCACCTCTGCCAGCGACAACAAACCCTCTTGGTTATCCGTGGGCTTCTTTGATGCCTTTCGGAATACAGTTCCTATATACGACGAAACTCTGGGTGTTGCAAATGGTCAAGCTGTGATTGGAACCTACTTTTTTGCGTCTCGTGCCGTCTTTAAATATTCTCTGGGAAATCCGCACGGTGCCGAAGAAGCGACTCAGGGCGGCGTAAAGCTTCTTCCTGACGAACAGCAAACACTGACGTTTCAAAATATGGAACAGGGTACTGTAGTAGGCCTTGAATTGTTTCGTACCGAGCTCATGTTTGCCAAACAAATGGACGAAGGAGACGATAAAGAAGAAGCCGTTTTGAAACCATCGGGGGATAATATGCTCATGTGGGCCTGGGGACCTCCCGGGATGCAAACGTTGGGAATGCACGATGAGGCAGGCGCTTTTCGATTGGATTTTCAAGGAACAATACAATCACAACCCAACGGTGCTGGTAGTAGTAGTAGTAGTACTACTATTGCAACTACGGAACCTCAACCTGAATCCCAACAAGAAAAGGGCAGCTCTATCAATATTGTCAACGCAACAGAAACGTTTCAATCTATTGCCAACGAGGGTACAGCAGCAGCGAATCCCTATGCTGAATTCGATCATCAAGTCGAAGTCGACAAGAACCTTGTGTTCTACTGGTCAGATCCGACAAGTGACGGCATTTTGAATGGTCGCCTCGAACACAGAGCAGAGTCTGCAGCAACGGCGCCTTCCTGGTTGAGCTTTGGGTTTTACGACGTCGTCAGCAACCCGCGACCTGTCACCTCAGACAATTTCGTCTTGACGGCATCTACGGCTATCATTGGAAACACCTGGAGCCAAGACAATCCACAGATCTTCACATTGGGTGTCAACCACCAAACACCCGGTGTCATTCAGCCACTACCGGATCAATCATCGCATTTGTGGGAATCATCCATATTGCAATTTACAGAACAGGGTGGCGTGGTCATTACCGCGCTCTCTTTTCAAAAGAGCATGAAACATCCCACGTCCTCCGAGCCGCCAATTGTCGCGATTGGAGAGAATATCTTTCTATGGGCGATGGGACCGCCGGGAGCCACCTCTTTGGGAATGCACAGCGAAGTCGGGGCGCTGCGGCTAGACCTCATGGTGGCGAGTAATTCCGGTGGTGAAAGCACTACCAGCACTGTTAAAACTAGCGTACCAGCTTCCTCGCCAGCTGTAACCGAGAGCACTATAAGCGTCATTGATGCCACGGAACAATTCGAGCCGTCCGAAGATTCTAGGTTTGACTTTCAAGTTCAGCTAGAACAAGATGTAATGTTTCGTTGGGAAACACCTGACCAAGACACGGGGACTTTCACTGGTCGTCTCGAACATACTACCACTGATGTAGCAGCTGCCCCAGAGTGGCTAGGATTCGGCTTTCCCAATCCAACTGATTCTTCAACTTGGATGTTGATGCAAAATACATACGCAATCATCGGCACGTTGCCTATTGAAAGGGTTCAGAAGTATTCTCTAGGTGCCAACAATAGCCACACCACTGGATTTTTGATGCCTCTGCCCGATGAGCAGCAGACCCTCAAAGCCACCAAAATGGCTCAAGATCATAATGAGACGGAAGGTGTGTACAGGACAAGCTTGACCTTTGTCAAACTATTACTGGAACCTAAAAGTCCGCTAGAAGCTCCCATTTGGTTGGATGGTGAGAATCGGTTCCTGTGGGCTGTAGGAAATGCGCTGACGAGTACTCCAACCCTTGGTATGCATCGGGATTTTGGTGCATTGAAAGTAGATTTTGCAAAAGTGACAGACAAGGCCAGCAATCGGCCGATAGGCCAACCCATGACACCAGTTGCGACCCCGGCGACATCGCCTGCACCTGTTGCTGATTCGGGTAGCGACACTGGCGAAGAAAATGATTCATACTTTGCTCCTATCGTTAAGGGGCAATGTTCGTCGTCTATCTTTAGAAAAGGCAAGAGCATCAAACTCACCCCTGAGTTGGAGATGCATTGGGAAGTAAACGATGATTCTGATGGCTCTGGTTCTTCCGATTTTGGAATTGTTCCTTCTCTGACTGTTGTTCTGCAATACAGCGGTTTGGCATGGTTGGGGTTTGGAATCTCTCCCACATCACAGTCGCACCATCCGATGGCAACCGCAATGATTGGAATCCCTATCATGAAGGATTCGCCTCAGTTGAAGTACAATATTTCATCAACTGAAATCGGTGGGATTAAAGCAATGGAAGGACAGACTTTGATTGAGTCTTACATCAATCAAGAGGAATCAGAGCCTCTTACAACATTCCGTTTCACGAAAGCATTGATAGACGGTAGCAATGAAGTTAAAATCAAGACGAAAGGGCTCAACATTTTCTCCTTTGCCATTGGCCATGGAAATAGTCTTGGCTTCCACAAACACCGTGGCTCTTTCCAAATGGATTTGTCCGAGTGTTACAATAAACCACCTGTCGGAAGCACAGGAAGTGCCTACAGCAAGGAAGAAGAAAGCAGCAAAGCCAAAGGAGCCCTCATAGCACATGCCGTCATGGCAGCTATAGCATGGGGTTTTGCAATGCCAGCTGCTGTTGGAATGGCGTGGTTCCGGCAATTGATTCCAACCACTTGGATATACATTCACGTCTCCTTCAATCTCTTAACGTTCGTGTTGACGCTGCTCTCTATTTTCGTGGCTATCGCTGCTGTTAGCACCCGCGAGACCTCTTACCATTTGACCAAAGCTCATCACGTTGTTGGGATTTTGCTCTTCGTCGGCTACACATTTCAGGTTTGCAATGGATTTTTGAGACCTCCCGTTCAGAGAAAGGAAGATGGCACGCCAGTGGAGCGAGCCCTTTTATCGTTGTCAAAACCACAATCTCGAAGGGAATGGTGGCATCTGATACATCGATCGATGGGGATTTTTATGCTAATTGTTGGACTCTTTCAGATTGCGAGCGGTATGACGCTCTTTGATGAAAATTTCCAATCCGGCCGAGATAACTTCTTCTGGTACTGGACCTACATATCGCTTTTCGGTCTTCTCATGATAAGCTTAAAGATTTGGCTGGTTATAAAAAACAAAAAAGCCCGAGGTACGAGTGGCCCTTGGGTGGAAGATCGAGCGTCTACCAGTGTCGGCATAGATAACAATATGGTCGATTCGGACCCCGATGGAATGAACATGGAGGATGACTGCGTCGTGTTGGAAATTCCTTCTCGCACTGGAGAATCGACTGTTATTAGAGGAGCACGACGTGTATCCAACAGGATAGAGGATACCCGTGACCGCGACGACTCTGACAATATGACTGTCGAGATTACTTAAAGTGGAAAGTAAGGTGGTTTTTCGGCTGTTTGCACACTAAAATAAGTCCTTAACATAAGTTTACCACTACACATAATATTATGCGCACAGCTGTGGCGATATCAATATTGTACCTAATTAATGCATGTATGTACCATCATCATCGCAGAGCATACACATGGAAGCATGCTCAATCAAAGCGTACTCCAACCCATCAGTGAGCGCATTCAAACTAGCAGAAATTACATTGCGATCCACCGACACGGTGGTCCATGTTTTATCGCTCGAAGTATCTCGGAACTCAATCATAACTCGAGTTGCAGCTTCGGTTGCCGAGGTAGGATCCAAGATGCGCACCTTATAATCCACAAGCTCGACTGATCTGAGGTAAGGATGAGCGGGGGTGAGCGCTTTCATCAGGGCAATGGAAAGAGCATCAACTGGTCCAGTGCCATCGGCAACTTCCAAGCGTTCTTCAAAAACTACATCCGAATCAGGGTCTTGCTGTGATGTAATAAATCGATGGGCAAATGTTGTCAAAGAAAAACGACAGTGAGTTGTAATTTTCAATGATGTGAACTTACGTATTTCACTATACAAATCAAGGGCACTTACGTTGACCGTTCGCACTTTGATTGTCGCACGAGATGTGGCTCCTTGCTGTTTACTGCCATCGGCTTCTTCCCTTTTGGCATTCCAACTCAAAACGCGCGACGCACTGTCCATGTTGGAATCATGAACATTGGCAGCATAATCAAGAACATGAAAGGGAGGACAATATCCTTTGGTGGCGTGAAGAATCATCAAATGCACGCTGGCGTCGGCTCCCTCGAAACTATAACCTTTGTTTTCCAGAGCCTTGACTCGGTTCAAGATAGCCGTGGCTCGTTCATTGGTTATTTCATCCCCCCACTGCATACCAACTTCTTCAATCTTTCCTAAAATGTTAACACGACCGCTTAATTCACTCACAAGTACTCGCTTTTCATTTCCGACCAATTCGGGTTGGATATGTTGATAGCTCAACGGAGAGCGCTCCATGGCAGCCACGTGCAGACCACCCTTGTGCGCAAAGGCAGACGCTCCAACATAAGGTGCGGCATTATTGGGAGATCTGTTCAGTTGTTCATCCACAAATCGCGATAATTTTGTCAATTCTGCGAGATTATTCCCGCAAGTCATATTCGATTTCATGTGAAGAGATAGAGTTGGGACGATGGAACACAAATCGGCATTGCCTGTCCTTTCTCCAATACCATTGATGGTTCCCTGGATCAAACCTACACCTGCTTGAGCGCCTGCCAAGGAGTTGGCTGTAGCCATTCCACAGTCATTGTGGGTATGAATTCCAATGGTCTTAAGTCCTCCAAAATGAGTTACCACCGAATTGCAAATTGTCTGAACATCCCACGGCATGGATCCTCCATTGGTGTCACACAGGACGAGACAGGAGGCTCCTGCATCCGCAGCAACTTCGGCACATTTGAGCGAGTACTCGGGATCGGACTTGTATCCATCAAAAAAATGTTCCAGATCCACAAAAACGCGTCGTCCCTGTTGCACCAAAAAGGAAACAGTATCACGAATCATTTCCAAATTTTCTTCTCGCGTTGCTTTTAATATTTCTTCCACTTGCCAGGCATGGGATTTAGCTACCAAACACACAGTAGGTGCTTGTGATTCCAACAAGGCCTGAACTTGCGCATCGTCTTTGGCCTGTACGCGCTTGCGACGAGTCGATCCGAACGCTACCAATTTGGCGCGTTCCTCGGACGCCAGTTCGGTTTTGGCACGTTCGAAGAATTCGGCATCCTTGGGATTGCTTCCGGGCCATCCTGCTTCGATGTAATCCACACCAAAACTGGTCAATCGGCGAGTAATCTTGAGCTTGTCATCGCACGTAGCTGCCACATCTTCGCCCTGCGTACCGTCACGAAGGGATGTGTCGTAGACTAAAACGTTTTTGGGACCAACAACAACAACAAGGTGATCTTCGTGCTCCAGAGACTCTTTAAGCCACTGATCTGTCTGAGTGTCTGTCACATCGACTTCGCTTGGACGGCTTTTGGTAGATTGTAGAGAACTGCCATGGAACGATGCGGATCTTCTGTACACGGAAAAAGCAGCAGTAGGTTGCGTGACTTGTAGCAGTGCCAGAAGCAGCAGTATATTTCTCCATGGTCGTTCCATCATATTACAGTTGAAAATTTCTTTGCTTTTGGTCATAACTAACTAATTTAATATTAGTTTGTGGAGCCCGGTGCTTGCTGCTTGCTGCTTGCTTACTGCTTGATGGAAAGTTGAGAATCGAAATACAGAGTAATAATGAATTGAATGGATCGGCAGGAGGGGATTTGCATCTGCCATAATTAACAAAAATTGAGAGTGGACTGGATCTTAGTTCCTCTTGACGTCATATACATGATTGAAATGGAAATTCTCGTTTTATGACGTCATTTTAGTGACTTTTGTGCCATGGATGACTACCAGGTACTGCTGCAAATTGTACCACTAGTCTACGGGGCTCGGGGCATGCGTGTGATAGCACCAGTAGCTCTTACTACTAGACTAGCTACTGCCGGACATTATTATTACTACCATGATCGCAAACAGGAAAGATAGAACTGTGAGTGAACAAAAAGACAAGCAAAGGTTAAAGGGATGCTATTAAGCACAAGACTAAAAGACAGTTTGGACGGAGCAATACAGTAAATTGTGTCGTGAGAGGGTTGCTCGGAGCTGGTATTGATTGAACTACAACTTACAACGGAGTACCTTAGACCTTGGAGCGCGCGAATTCCACTACAAGGAGCGCAGCCAAGGAGTCTTCTACTGGAGTACTGCAGACAACTTTCGATCACCTTCTCTCCTTACTTACGTCACTTAAAAAAAATCGGCCACACTACTCTAACAATAAATTCATTAGCTGCTGCAAAATGAAATTCCTTAAGAAGAAGAATGAGAGATCACGATCGGGCGGGAGATCGGACGATGGTTCGCAGTCTCCCTCCAGCAGCTTAACCAGGGGCGAGACAATCGATTCCATCATGCCGGCCAATTGGGATTTATCCGAAAACCACGGCGAGGACCTGCAACTCAGCCATATCGACCAAGATGAAACAACCCTGTGTATACATAACCCGTCCACGATGTGCCGGACCACTGTCGTTTCCAACATGCCCATTCCGGTCTCTCAGCTAAAGAAGCTGACATCGAATCGCCACTCAAGGGGAGAGTTAGGGTTTCCTGGTTTTCACCATCAGACATCAGCTCCTGTACATCAACATACAGCGGCTATTACTAGAAGCATTGCGCCTGATTTTTCCAATCTCTTTGCCGCATCACCATCTGCGGGACGAAGATCCTCCAATACGGGCGGCATCGGCATCGCTGGTGATGGTGGTGGTATTTACCCAACCGTCGAGCCTTCGCCGCACAACTTCACTGCTCCGGATAAAGCACAAGTAGAGGCCGCACTGATGCAGTTGCAAAAAGACTCGTTGTATTACTTTGAAGTTACGACGCAAGAGCTGCCCAAGGGCTGCGATGCTTGTGTTGGTGTTGTGCTGGATAAAATTGGATCGTCAGCTGGACAATTTGTTCCCGGTGAGACTCAAAATTCCATTGGTTTGGACTCACTTGGTATACTACGAGTGAACGGGAAGGTCGTTCACCCTAGCAGTCTGCAACAATCATCGGAAAGTTTCAGTGGTAATCGTAGATTTGAAGCCTTTGACGAGGGAGATGTGATTGGTTGCGCGGTGGAAATATCTGGGTCAAGACGTGTTTTCTTTACCAAAAATGGAAAAATCATTGTACCACCCACAAAATTTGCCGATTTGGAGATTAAAAAAGCACTGCTTTGTCCAGCCTTTGGGGTTAAAGTGACGCAAGGTCATTCAGTTCAAGCTTCGGCAAATTTTGGGCTCGATTGTCGGAGACCTTTTATTTGGGAGTTTTCAGCATACCTGGCGTATCAATGTAGTAATGGCCACTCGCCGGCGAGTCAAGAAGCTAGCAATAGCAGCGGTACTCCTCCACCACCCTTTCGGTCGCGGCATAAGAAGAAAGGAATTAGCCGTCAACAGTCTGCACCAGAATCCGGCCCCGCGTTATCCAGAAAGATAGGGTCGTCCCCTGGAGAGACGACGAGACAAAATCATGGCTCCGCATCACCATCTGCGAATCGCCAAATTCGGGGGAATCAGCCACGACCAAATGCTGACAGAGATGCTTTGTCGCTATCGCCTGCGACAGGCCTTTTTCAAAGGAATCGAAGGATGGGTAAAAGGCGGGGCGCTCCAGCGATTGCTATGTCACGGCGTGATAGTGAGCCCGACGATATTAGTATCAGTGAGTTTGGTGATGTAGCAACTTCTACACATGATTTAATGTCCGCTTCCACATCCCGCCTTGACTCCGAATGGCAAACAAACGGTAGTAGTTCTGGTTTCATACCGAGCTCATCGGGAGTACTATCTCTGGATTTTGGGGCAATCAGTGAGCATGAGAGAAGTTATGATCCGTTTGCGGCGCCCCCCGAAGAAGGATACAGTTTAAGTGGCGGAACAGAAGAAGAGAAAAATGCTATGGAAGACGTTTCGGATGCATACATTGCTCCTGCTGGTGTACTTACACCAAAGGATTTCGAAACTATGAGAGAGAATGCAAGCAATCTGAGGTCGATTAGTGGAGACGGTGTGGATGCGGACGACTCGTTCATTCAAACGTTTTTGGATTGCTGTAAGGCAGATAAGCAGTCTGTTGCTGTGGCAGTCGACAAGGCGATGCTGGACGAAAGCCCGAATCTAATGGCACTTTTTGAGCTGAATGAGATTATTTTGGAAGCAATCGAATTGGGAACCAAAGCGATCGAAGTTTCCAAGAAGAAGTCATTCGTTGAGGTGGAACCGACGCGACAACAACGTCGAAATAGCAACTTGGATCTGGATATAAATGGTTTGATACGAAAAAAAGATATTTTCAGCCTAATATGCATTCTGCGCGCACAGAGCGATCAACGGCTTGATGCGGCACTCGCTCTAATGGAGTTTGCGCAGGATGGTGAACGATCACGTGAAGACGATTGCAGCCTTCGAGACGAGATCAGATCTTCGGGAGGAATTCACTCTCTTCTTCAGGTTTTTCGGGCACAGGGAACCCCATACGAGCTGAGAGTTGTGTCCGGTATGGCAGTCGCATATGTGATACCATCGCTAGTCAAGGCTTCACCAGGGGTAGGACTGAAAATAATGGAGTGCCTGCGCTTTCTCAGTGTTTCGAGGTCCGTCACCCCAAATGGGGTATCAATTTCTCAAGAAACAATGTTCAAAGCATCTGCCATGGGAGTTTTTTCATTTTGGATGAACGTCCTTGAGCCGCTCCTGGCTTCGCAGCCTTTCGACGATGAGAGTGCAGCAGAGAATACAAATCTGCAAATAACAACTTCGCCAAGATTTGCTGCCGCTGGTGGTATCTTTGATCAGGGGCATGAAAGACTTGAGTTGCAAGAGTTGTTAGAGATGACTGTTTCTCTCATCGTTCAAATCCAAAAGCATTGCGACTCTGAATGTGCTACTGCTAGCTTGCCTTGTGATGAAGATCTTTCAATGTGGCGATACACAAACGTTGAGCAAGTTTGCACTGTTGATGTTGCTCGCCCAATTGCTGTTCGGGAAGGTTTGCTACCTATTCTTGTGGATTGGATCAAATCAGATGATAAGGACAAAAAACGGCCAGCAGTTTCAGCGCTGAGGTACCTTACTTCTATCAAGGATAAATACATGGCTGGCTGGATTCACTCTCAAATGGTCAATGAAGGTGCTTTATCAGAAGTCGTGAAGCTTGCCGACGACTATAATGTCGGCAGTGACGTGCGTCTAGCCGTTGCCCAGATCCTTTCATCTCTATGCGTCGCTCCACACACACGTGCAGCCGTTGTGGAAGCACGATGTATGTTCTACCTCATTGGCTTTTTGTATGATCATACCAATCCTGCCTCTGAGGAGGTTGCACTTTTTGCCGGCCATGCAATTACACAGCTTGCGGCTGGAGCAATAACACGAGCCAGTGTATTTGGCGGCGGAGACACAGAAATCCTAGACTTTGTCTCACCAGATAAAAGAGATTCTTTGATCGAGTAAGTTAAACTACTGTGCAAATTGAGTATGAGTATTTGATGCATTCGGCCGCCTTTTCTCTGACCCTCAATATATCCATCCTTTGTCCAATAGTGATATCGTAAACAACGGGGCAGGTGGTTCTTTCATTGCTATCGCTTTGGAAAGTGATGGTCAGTTGCGGGCCATGGCCATTGAGGCAATAAGGGTCCTCAGTGAAGACAGAAGTCCCAACAGGCGAACGCGGTTGCAGTTTATTGAAGATGGAGCAGCGAAAGCACTAGGCAGGGCACTGGAGATCGATGTTGCTAAGCTTAACGAAGCCCTTCAGGGGACAAGCAACGTCAGTCAAAATGCGGGTGACAACGGCTTTTTCTTTAAGGTGCTCGAAAGTGTCTTCTCGGAAACTCACGATGCTCTCTGCGGGTTGGCAAATTTACTGGAGCCAGTCAGCGAACAAAAAAATTCAGATAATGATATTGTATGCAGCTCGTCAACTGCTGCGTCTACGCAAGTAGTACTGCACAAGGGATGCATGGACACAGCAGAAAGCGGCGGACTTGCAAGTCTACTAAGAATATCTACCATGTCCCTAGCATTTCCTGGCATAAGCCCAGACTTTGATGTGTTGACACGATCAAAGATATTGCTGCGAGAGGCCTGCCGATCATTGTCGTCCCTCGCTCCTCTGTTACTGACGGATAGAGCTGCTGAAGAGGGATGTGCTAAATGGACAGTTGCAGTCCTCAGCACATTCAATAAAATTTTGGCTGCTGCTGTGGTTGGCGACGAGATTGCTCAGACACAGGAGTTATTCAGCGTGCTGTGTGGCTTGGAAGCGCTCGCGACCTGCGCGCCCCTACGGATAAGAATCATTGACGAGGCTTTATCATCAGTATTGCGACTAAAGAATATCCAAGGGGACCATAGCGATGTTGCCAACATTGCCGGCCAAGTCTTTTATACTCTTGGTTTTTCAGAGGAAGAAATTGCAGTTCAAGTTGCGGGAAGCAATCCAAGCCTTTTGACCGACTGGTTTTGTCTGCAACGCTCGCTTATCATTCAAGCAATGGTACGTGCCGAGATAAAGAAGAAGTTGTCTGCCATCTGGTGTCATCCGTTTGCCGCCATCACCAACGGGCTGAGCCATGAACAACCCGTCCCATCCTTTGACGGCGGAGACAGGCATGACACTTGCGTTGAAATTGATATATTCGAAAATTTTGCCGACGACGAAGATACTTTTGCTGTACGAGAAAGCATGCTTCACCAGTACCGGAATGTGTACGCAAGTACAGGCTCGGGGACAACGGTAGAGATCTTGGATGATGAATTCAGCGCCGCGCAAGAAACTATGCACCACTTGGCAAACCAGAGTTATCCATTTAACGACGAGCATGCGGAAATCGATTGGATCTTGTGCCATGAAAAATCAACTTTTGGGATTCAAGAGCAGAATATTGGCATGGACATTTCACTTAATTTGCCCGAACATCTCGATACGCTCTTGGACTGCTGCATGCCGTCAAAATTACTGCGAAACCATATTTTGCCTATATTTTCCTTCCAACCTGATGCATCTTTCAACTTTCGAGCAATCATGATGCCACAACGACAATATTATTCCTTCCGAAGGGAAGCACAGATGGTGAGTCGCCTATGCGATATTCAGCCGGAAGGATTGGAATTCGATGAAGTTCACTGGACTCTTGGATTTTCAAACAGTACATTTGCGGGAGAGTTTTCTGAATCGCTTGTGCAAGCCCTCTACCTTTGTCCCACTATTCGTGGTATCTCATTTGCTCGAGATTCTGGCTTTAAACCGCTGGATGCTGTAGATGACATGGAGGGAGAAGGAGGGAGCGTTCTTCTTGCCAAGCTTGTTGGATCGGTACCTCCTTGGATCGATTATTTGACATTCAAGAATATTTTCAGTGATCGAGAAATAAGATCTCTGGTTGCTATTCTCGAAAGAATGGGCAAGTTGTCTGCTGCACAGGACTCTGACGATGAGCTGGACGCTGCTCGAGGGAGAGGACGATTCCGGAGTTTTGCTATCACACATTCTCCGCTAATTGCAGGGCAGGTTTGGCAGACATTTTTAGGCCTTTTGGGTCAGACTCAGCACCTTTCGAATCAATTGAAGCTGGCGCCTTTGTCTTCTTTGGTGGACCTTGATCTCAGTTTCAATGAGCTCGGAGATGAAGCATGTGCGCTAGTTTTGGAGCTCGCCCATAACGAGAAGTCAGGTTGCAAACTTGAACAGGTAGACTTGTCTGGGAATTGTATTGGAAAGGGGCAACATGTTATCAAGATCCTACGTGCCTATATTGACGAACATCGCTACATTCCTACCATTGAACGAAGGGGATGGGGATCTCAGCTGCATACTTTGAATCTTGCCTCTAATAGTCTTGGTGTGAGTAATGCAGGCGCCGAAATTATTTCCTGTTTGAAATTCAATGCTTTGGGACTCAAAGTATTGGACCTCGCTGACAATGGCATATACCATGGTGAAGATGATTATTATTTTAGCCAGGTTTTGAGCTCGGCGCTTGGGGAAAATACTAGACTGGTCCATCTGAATCTTTCCGGGAACAGGCTGAGCTCTAACATCATCGACGATACCCTAAAGAGACTCCTAAGTAACCCAGGATCGTCTCGACTCTGTTTCCTTGGGATCGAACGAAATTCTCCTCCCATTTCCCAATCCCAGATACAGTGTATTGAAAGCTTTTTGATGTCAACGCGAGTAGCTGTTTTAAAGCAGAACACGTCAAAAGCGCATTTGACTCAACAAGAAGACGACGACGACGATTGGATCTACGAGCTCAAGGTCGACAACAATGAGCCTCAATTGGTTAGGAAGTCCTCGCGAAAGAGCGTTGCCGTGCAACCCGCTACTCATGTTGCCGATACTACGAGCAGGGGATCTCGGGGTGAAAATATGATTACCGTCCTTTTCTCTGCCCCCTTGGTCTTTACCGATGACCAACGACAGTTGCGTCCATTCAAGAAACTTGACTTTGATATGGAACGAGAACTTATGTGGCAGTGTATGAAGGAGGCTGCTCGTGACATTGAGTTGTCATTCGACAATGCAACTCACGACCGTCTTCTTGCAGCTATGACAAAGCGATGTAGCTGTCTTCATTACTCAGGTCACGGGCATCAAATGTATCTGCCTTTTGAAGACGGTACAGGGGGGCCTAACTGGTTCAAAGTGGATGACATACGAAGTCTCATTTCCAGGGAAGGGGCAGCTCCTTTCAAGTTTGTTTTTGTTTCTGCATGCCACTCTGGGCTTGCGGGAGCAACGTTTGCCTCAGCCGGTGTGCCGCACGTCGTGTGCTGTCAGCAGGAATTCGAACTGAAAGATACAGCTGCTCTTGCCTTCACGCGCCAGTTTTATCTTTCATTGGCTGTTGGTCATACGGTAAGGGAGTCCTTTGAACAGGGCTGTCGTGCAGTCAGAGCTACTCCCAACCTCAAGGATGCCGAGAGTGAAATGAAAAAGTTTTTGCTTCTCCCCAAAGATGCCAACCATGACGTTCCTATTTTCAATGCTTCTTCTGTGCCGGAGTGGCCCATGGACAAGGGGTCCGCGCGCCACAATAGCACTCGCCGATCTCTACGTAAGAGCAAACACCGGACTCGGAGCATGTTTGGAATCGGTGCCAAGCAATCTGAGCTCAGTGTTCGCAACATGATGCAAGAAGACCCGTCACCTACTCCACCTCAATTCTTCTTGGGTCGCGAAGTTGACATGTATTTTGTTCTCAAATTAATCTTGACGAAACGATTGGTGAGTGTTGTTGGTGAATCTGGCATAGGACGATCTTCGATGGTCTGTGCAGTTTGTCATTATATAAATGAGAGAGCCAGCACCATTCTAGCCATTGAAAAGATGTACTTTGTCAAGGCTAAAAAGGGTCGCCAAGGCGGAAGCTGCCGTAGTCTGCTCGAGCAGCTCCAACGCAAGATCGTGGAGTCCGAGGCCGGCAAAGGCGAAGTCCCTGAACGTGGCGCCGACATGGAGGACATGTACGACTTTATTTGCACTTCGCTCAAAAACGAAAAGGCGTTACTCGTATTTGACCGCATGGAATTGCTTGGAGAAATTTCTGACGACGAAGCCAAAGGCAATGAGATGAAAGACTTTCTGATGTTTCTTGACACCATCTTCCGCGGCACGAAGAACGTTAGAGTCCTGTTGACTGGAAGGCGTCAACTGGGACGACCATCTCTGGGAGGCCAAGTCGAGTCTACCTACACTTTGGGACCTCTAAATTACGAGAATACTGTTCGCTTGTTTGCCAATTTGTGCCCCCACCTGCACACGGAAGGGGAGCGCTACAAACTCTACCAGCATTTAGTCGAGGACTACGGGCAAGCTTTGCTGCGACCTGTTGATGTTGGCTTGGACAGAAAGACCAAGGCGGTTTTTGCACTACTCGGCGATGGCGTTCCCTCCATGATTGAAAAGGCAGCTTATGAAATTACCGCCGAGCGACTTCAAGAGCTGGTCGCTGCCAATTAGAAACCCATAGCAATACGAGTCTGTTAAATAAATGATCTAGCTAATAGAGCCAACACTTCCATCGTCATGTCAAGTAATTATTTGTTTGACAAGTTCTTCCTGTTGTGAACCGTACCAAAATAATTTACTGAAGGATGAGGACGCACATTAACACTGAGTGAAAACTTTACGTAAAATGTGGCCGTTAAAGCATATCCGAACGAATCGTAAATCATTGGAATCCCTGCAACAGTTACTTTAGTAGGGGGCGGGTCTACTAGATTACTAGCTAGTAGTCGTCTACTACCAGCAGTACGGTACTAACAAACAATCACAAGAATCACACACTTCGCAGTGCGAATTCTTGAACTGAATTCATTTCTTTCAATAATTATTACTAGTACTAGTCTAGTAGTAGTAGTTCTCTTCACCTCGCTCCCAACTGACTTCAAGTTGCTGCACCATTCGAGGAGTACTACTCTAGCTAGTAGGGTCTAGCCGGAAACTCGAAATACAAGCTAGTCAATTCGAAAGACAAGTCAAAATCGAAATACAAGTCAAATTGACATCAGCATATATATCCTAGTATTAGTTAGGAGTAGTAAACAGTTCTCCGTTCTCCCCTACCCCTACCTACCGAAATAATAGCATCCGACCATGATTTCTGTCAACTCCGGCCACATGAAATTCTTGTTATTTTGTTCCTGTACGCTGACTCTGGGTTGTCTTTTGATGATCTACTGGTACCTCATTCAAATTGAAGTGAACAATACTTTGAATTTGCCAGCCGCGGAATCCGCGGGATCACACGAAAAGAAAACCAACAACAACAGCACCGACGGCAGCCTCGAAGCGGACAACGAGCCGAAGGACGTGGATGCCGGAGAAGAAGAGCGGCCCCGCCGTTACCGAATTACCAAACTCCGCAATATAACGCTTTTGATCATCGCCTGCTCGCTCAGTCTCTTGACGTATCTGTTGCTGGTTGTTAGCAATGCCAGTTTTTGGTTGAGTTTGCTGGGTGTGGCTTGTGTTCTGGGACTTGGATTGTGGCAGCAGATTACCGAAGAATTACGCCGACAACGTTTGGATCGCATTGCGGCAATCATTACCTTGATGTTCATGGCCGCTTCCTTCATGTCTCTCGCTACCTATGCTCGTCAAACCCTGGACGAGGGAGAAGTTTACCAAGGGCAAGCCCGAATCATTGGCTTTGATCTCCAAAATTACGACAACAATCAAGGTGATGTTACGCGTACTGATCTGGAAGTAGCTTGGGGAGGTGAATGGGGTTGTCCCATGGACAATGGAAAGCAGTGTACAGCTTTTGTTCAAGGCGCCATGTGTGAAGCGGAAAAGAAGAACGACGATGATGAAAAGAACAACAACAACAACAATAATGACAATCGCAAGAGATTGTTGAACGACAACAACAATGATGAAAACAACAATAATGATAATGGCAATGAAAATGACAATGAAAACGACAATGAAAATGATAACAACGGAGAGAATGGAGAAAACAATGATCAGGAAAACGAGGAGGAAGAAGAGAACGAAGAACTTGAGGAAGAAAATGAAGGTACGTACTTCAAAGTATAAGATTGTGAATTAACGTTTTGGCTACTGCTAACCATGAGCAATTCTTTTTATCCTCTTCTCGCAGAGTTGGAAGAAGAAGTTGAAGAAGAAGCAGAGGAGATAGAAGAGTACGAAGACTACACTGAGGAGCTTGAAGAAGCAGGTAAGTATTTTTGCAGTGAGCGCTTATTCTTTCTTAGTGCCTACCATTTTTTAATGGTTTTGCTCACGGATCTCTCTGCATATATATGTACGATCAACCATGGAACCCTATTTCCCCACCAAAATCAGTCGCTGAGGAGGCAGAATATACCTATTACTACGATGATGATTTAGTGTCTGACTCTTACTGGGACGAGATGGATTGGAGTTATGGTGGAAATGTATGGGGAGAGTATGCATGCTATGACTTGTTCGACTATGATATGAGTGGCAGTACCTACAATGCCGACGAAGCCCCTGGAAGCGACGATTGGCCGATGGTCAACATTTTTGGAAAGTGCAATACTTGCGATGCTTACATTGTGGATTACTACTCGACACAAGCCTTTCAAAAGAGACAAAGCTACCGCATTCAGGGCCGAAATTACTTGCTCCTTTCTTTTGTTGGTGTGGGTGTGACTGCCTTTTTGCATTTGAAACACCGAATGTATCCTTTGAAAGACTGCGAGCTGGAGCTCATGGCAAACGACGGAGGAGCCATGGCTTAAAAAAAGGAATGGATTTTCTATATTCTCAAGAGTTGCTCTTCTGTAGCAGATGCGAGCATGACCAGTTTTTAAAATCTTCATAGCTGAAACTTTCCACAATTCAAGTTTTTGATTTTTGTTAGCTACGAGTGCCACTTCTAGGGACTCTCAAACCATTCAACGTCGACTGTCCAGTGCCTTCTCTTGGCGGCTGGATACTGGTTGGAGTGAAATGCTGTGTTGAGCTCCGCGGCTAGTCGGAACAACTGGCTCTGGAAAGATCCAACTAGGTAGGTTGCTTCTTGCAAGACTGTTAGAGCTGCCAACGTCGATACGTCTTGTTCGTTGAACGGTTGCTCAGGTGCATGTCGGATAAACGTCCAATCGGGCCATTTCTCCTCGATTCTGTCCAGCGCATCCGTTCCATCAAAGACGAGATGAATTGTTTCCAGCATTGGTTCATGCTTTTTTCGAATCCTATTTGCGACGGCCATGTATCGGTTCATGCTTTGTGTGACTGTCGCGTTGCGGCCATATTTAGCGGCCAAATTCTTTTGCATTTGCTTCGACGAAGTCCAGTACACAGCAATGGAAGGTTGACGTAAAGACCGCAAATTAGTTGATGATGCATGCCACTGATTCCAAAGAAAATGAACCATTTGAGACCGCACCCAAAATCGACCCCATGCTCTCTCCATTTGTGGGACAACATCAATGAGATAGGATGACATTGGATACGGCCAGGACGGCATGTCCACGTTCCCTTCTGGCCCATAAAATTGTGCATGAAATAGAGAGTTTCCTTTTTCGACTACCACATCAGTAATGATCCCAAAGGCAGCAGAGGAAGAGTTCAAAATTCCATTTGCTCTGCTTTTGGAGGACACTTGGCCTTTCAAAGATTTTGCCACTGGAGCACAGTCGACAGTGAGCGCTGCTCCGAGGCAAGCGATACTCAAGAGCGATCCTTGCAAGTCCCATTGCGACATTTCGTACTTGGTGCAAGAACTGGAAGTATTTGTTAGTAGCTTCCAGTTATCTGCCAACACCATTACTCTGTCGGTAGCCACGGCTACTTGCAGTGACAGAGCCAAATATTGAAACTCGCGGGCAAATTGTTCCATGAAATTGGCTCCAACGGCAGATCGGCTTGGATGTACCGTCAACATGCGTTGGCACCTGTCAGGCTGTTGAAGATTATGGATATGCTCCTGGAAGCATGTGTGAGCTTGTTCTTGTCGTTGCAGCGTTGTATCTCGTAAGCCATTCTCGACAGGAACCGCCGTGAAAGAAGAAACAGACAAGGTCTCGTCTTGTTGTAAACCCGCCTGAAAGAACCCACAGATAAAGGACAGGATGCAAAATGCAGCCGTCCAGCGTAACTCCATAGTCCTTTACCTTGAATGCACCATTCTATGTTTTAAGTTATAGCATACTATTATTCATTCAGGCTCCAACTTTTTTCTGTGGTCTGTGGATAGTTCTCGACTGTAGTTTTCTTTGTTTGCTGTTCTTGCAATGATTGTTACTCTAATTATTAGTACTACCATACATGTCCAAAACATTAACTTTAAAAGTATCCGTGACTGGAATTCTGTTCCAATCCTGTTATTTTTACGGATAAAGGGCCAGACCGTCAAAATTAGTAAACAAGTAAGTGGGACCAACCGTACCTCACAAGGCACGCCAACTGAACAAATCTAAACCTTAGCTTCCAGCAGGCTACAAGAGTTATCCTCGTCAGGCATCAAGCAACCCGCCAACAAAGTTACCACAAGTAATATATAGATAAATATTGCAACCATGGCTGACGTTGAAGAACCCGTAGAAGATACACCCGTCGAGGAGACACCTCTCGAGGAGATACCCGCCGACGTAGAGGATGAGGACTTCGTCGCCGTGGGAGGAGCCACCGAGGTCAAGCTATTTGGCAAGTGGTCGTTCGATGATATCGAAGTCCGCGATATTTCTCTTGTTGTAAGTAGACATAATCAGTCATTATTGTGTGATCATGTATCCCCTTTTAGATTATCTCGTTTCTATGAGGATGAATTGATCTCGTCGAGTACAGAGCCGACAACTAGCTCGAACTGTGTGATCTCGGATCTCGGTCTCACGCCCGCTTTTTTATTTTATTTTACGATACAGGATTACATTGCTTGCAAGGGTGACCATGCCACTTACCTTCCCCACACTGCTGGACGATACCAAAAGAAGCGATTCCGCAAGGCATCGTGCCCCATTGTAGAGCGTCTTGCATGTTGCCTGATGAAGAAGGGACGTAACTCGGGTAAGAAGCTGATGGCCGTCCGAATTGTGCAACACACCATGGAAATCATCCACTTGTTGACGGACCAAAACCCCATTCAAGTGGTTGTTGATGCTATCATCAACTCTGGACCCCGTGAAGATTCCACTCGTGTTGGTGGAGCTGGTGTTGTCCGTCGCCAGGCCGTCGATATGTCCCCCTTCCGTCGGGTCAACTACGCCCTTTATTTGTTGGCCACTGGAGCCCGCGAGGCCTCCTTCCGAAACTTGAAAACCATGGCCGAGTGTTTGGCTGAAGAACTCATCAACGCTGCACGTGGATCTTCTAACTCCTACGCCATCAAGAAGAAGGATGAGATCGAACGTGTTTCCAAGTCCAATCGTTAAACAGCATTGATTTACCTAAACGACCGACGAGTGGTTCTAGATTGCTGGATAAATGTTGTAGGAAGCCTAAAACATCAACAAACATATTTTTATCTTCAACACAGATTCTGCTGTACAGTATCTGTATGTTTAAATGTAGACTAGTATGATCGAAGTGGACCTGAAGCTAGTCTTGACATACTCCAGGAGCGAGGAGTTTTGAAGTACTTCCACGTTCCGTTAAAAGTGGTTTGAGGTCTCTACACACCACGTCGGAATTGAAATGTCAGTGGAATCATAGAACGCTAAACAGAGTTTTCCTCTTGGATCGTGAATTACAAAAGTATGAGCAAGAAGTCACTACTCGTTTCGCCATGTTCAACCTAGCCTAACCTGCCCTGTTTTGCAAAATGGAAGCGACCAATACTCAATGCGACGAACCGCTGATCTCTAACTCAACTTTTCATAAAGAGAAGCCATTATTTTCTGCAATGAGGACGAAAAAGCTCCTGAACTCGACGATCTGTACGACTGTTTTTTTCATTCCACCACTGCTTTCTGCTTCGCGGCATGTTGATTCCCTCTCCGGCAATATCGTCTACACAATTGCCGTTGTCATCTTCTACGTTAGCTTTGTCGTCATTACCGCTCCCAACAAGATAAATAGAGCCGCCATGGGAAAATTTGGGCGTCTAGTCAATAGTAGTCCTGGCAATGACATTCAATTCAATGGTTCACCGTCTTGAAATTCGTCTTTGATGACCCACGAAAAGGGCCATATCGAGAGAGGGCACGATATTAAGGAACGGATCAGCCACAGCGGAGTCTACTTATCGTTTGAGTCACACAAGCACGGCTCTCTGATAGCAAGATTGTCGATATTCAAGGAAAGCGAAAAGCCAAACATGCCAGAAAAGCACTGGTCTTCTGCTACTATGTCTATAGCATTGCTTCTGTTGGCATGTGAGTCATTATGCTGCGGCAGGTTTCTTTTCTACCTCAGTGTTTGTATTTTATGCCCAAGTTTACTGTCATTATAGAACACTTGTAACGCATTTGCAGTTTGCGAAGATGCGGCTCGAAGTCGACTTAAGACTTTTCGCGGGCGTTTCAGCACAACAACTAACTAGTTATCACTTCAGCAGAGCGCACAGAAAACACACAGCGGAAAAGGACAAGGTTTCAGCCGCGCAACGAGCGAATAACGGAAACTTGTAGAGTTCTAGAACAACACCGTCAAGAGCGAGCTTTCTTTTGATGGTCAGGATCTATTTTCGATGAAAACGTCTAATTAGCCTTCTTTCAATTTTCGCCGAGGTCAAACAAGTAGAGTACGAAGTAGAGGAAGCGAAGTCGTCCCCGGCCGGCGACTTCAGTGCAGTTGCCAGAACATTGATAAGGCCAATCTTCCGAGTAAGTTTCACCATAATTCACCGTAGATGAAGCCAAACCGGCACAAGCAACGATGGAGTTGTCTATCGCTGAGGCTGACGATTCGGAAGTATGGCTGGTTTCGCCAGTTTATTTTCCTTTGCAACCAAATTGAAAGTAGGCGAAGCGCGTTCTACTAGCTAGACTCGCTAGAGTATCAAAAAATTACTAGCTACTGTAGTCTAGTAGGACTGGCTGGTGCCGTACCAGTAGTAGAGTACTAGAGTACCAGTACTCATTAGTAGCAACCACTCGTCAGCAGCCAACGGGGAGTACTACAGCACCATTAGTACTCGAGTAGAGTAGATTACTACCTAGTAGTAGTAGGTACGGGTATTATTCTCTAGTACAGTAGCTACTAGTAGTAGTAGTCTATTGAGTACTCCCTCCGTAAAGGAAAACATGCTGATGGAAGCCTACCTCGCCTGTGGCAGTTAAAAAAGCGTATGGTACATTTCTACAGGATTTCTACAGGGGACGTGCATCCTTGGTCCCACAGGTTTACTT